>VOFG01002706.1_pt1 | contig 114241 bp, 122 predicted proteins | sample 5384171 | NCBI WGS metagenome assembly VOFG01 (sample SAMN12384726, study PRJNA508395) | human gut metagenome | isolation source: healthy gut F | host: Homo sapiens
ATATCACAAATAAAACAAGTTGAATATCAATTGGTAAAAAGGAATCAGTGATACAGTGACAGAGGAAATGGGAAAAACTTTGGTTCTTCGTCACTTCTGCAAGGGCTTGAAATAGCGGGTCATCCGCTTACGCTCATGGTCAATGTGAGTAAGTTCCGCTGCAGAAATACCGCGTGTCAAAGAAAAGTCTTCAGCGCCCCCTCTCTCCGCTGGCTTCTTCGCACGCGCGAAATACCCGGAAAGTGGAGGAACGCATCCGGAGCATATCCTTGAAGACCACTTCCCGTATCGCCAGTAATCTGCTGCATGAACAAAACATCGTCTGCAGCCAATCTTCTTGCCTGAGACGTGCCAATGTCCGTATACTGGTTGCGGACAGCATAGGGTTACAGAGCCCATCTCAGTCGGTGCAATGGTCCGTAATAACTTCGGCAAACGTCGAATGCAAAGGAAATACTGCCGTTCTCAGGAAAGACGGTAAATCTTTTCCTTGAAGATTGTTTCGCCTGTCTATGCTTCTTTTACGACAAGGGCGGCAAAAAGAGGAACGGAAGCAGAGAAACCGATAGAGGGATATACGATCCTATCTGCATCGGTATCAGGTGACCCTGTACAGGTGATTAAAGTTCTCCTGTCGGGAGAATAGAAGAGTAGTTACATTAAAAATAAATCATGGTAAAAGTGAAGTATTTAATGGGCATGGTACTCAGTGTTGCGTTGATTTCCTGCGGGGGGGACAGGAGACGGGTTTGTTGAAGAGAACGTAGAATTTGCCCGTAAACAGATAGGAAAAAAAACATCAAGTGGAACCATGATGTCGGTTTTATGATCTATTGCAGTTTTGGGAACGGTTTGCGTCTGACGGGCGATCCAGAATATAAGGAGGTGATTGTTGAGGCTGCCCGTTCCTTGTCCACCCGCTTCCGTCCGGTGGCAGGGATTATCCAGTCGTGGGATGTGGATAGAGGATGGATTTCGGAAAGGGGTTGGGAGTGCCCGGTGATTATCGATAATATGATGAACCTCGAGCTGTTGTTTGCCGCTACACGGTTGTCCGGCGACTCAACTTTCTATAAGGTTGCCGTTTCGCACGTCGACCGCACTATGAAAGAACAAGATCGTCCGGATGGCAGTTGCTATCATGTGGTGTATTACAGTATGAAAGACGGTTCCGTACGCAATCGCCATACGACACAGGGATATGCGCACGAATCGGCGTGGAGCCGTGGAGACAAGCTTGGGGTATTTACGGTCTGACGCTGTGTTATCGAGAAACTTCTTGCTGATGCATTGTGTCGGAAGCATTCCGCATAATGGAGAAATAGATGTCCCGTTGAACTATGCCGACTATTACTTCTTGGAGGCTTTGAAGCGGAAACGGGATATCGAGCAGAAGGGCTCCAAAGGCTGCTAATTGCATCTGCAAAACCGGTTCGCGCCACAGGTACAAGTCGGTCCGTATCCGCCGTTTTGTATTTCGTCGCAGTACAGGTCGTACATTTTCATTTTGATTTGGTTGCTGACCCGACGAAATTCATTAGCAATGGATTCAGGCGTGCCTTTCGCACGTGTCGGGTTGTAGAAATTGCTGTGTATCAGATTGCGTACTTTTCCTGTGAAAGCAGGACAGTTTTCTTCCGCATCTCTGCTGACGGTGATTACATAGTCCCAAGGTTCATCTATATATTCTTCTACAGCTTCTGGTTTATGATGGCTGATATCGATGCCGGAGGATGCCAGTGTCTGGACGGCGAGCGGATGTACCTCTATGGCCGGACTGATTCCGGCGGAACAGACTGTGAGTGATTTGTCGAATGATTGCAACCAGCCTTGCGCCATTTGGCTAAGGCAGCTGTTGTCGGAGCAAAGAATCAATATTTTCATCGTTTTCTTTTTATCGTTACGGATGCAAAAATAATAAATGCCGGGCTTTGATGACTTTACAGTAAATTGATTTTGTTTATCGCATGAAAGATATTTTCTATATATGTTCGTTATTGTTTGCTCTGGCAGCTTGTCTCTTGTGAAAAACAGGTAGCCTCTTTTCCTGATCAATGAAGTTGTCGAATCTCTTTTACTGCTGCGTTTGCCCTATGCGTTTGTACTGGCTGGGATGCAGAAGAATTGGGTTAGGGATGTGTTGGAAGAGAAAATACGGTATTATGGAAGAAGGATGAAATATTATATGTGACCGGTTGTTGTTATGCCCAGTCGGGAAAACCTGTATATGTTGTCCGTTATGTACAAACATAAGCGAATCACTGTCGGTGTGGGAATGGGCAACCCGTTTGTCGATAACTACAAGCGGATTAATGAAACCTGGAATTTCCCGTTTGGACGGAACTATCAGAGTGGTGGAAAGAAAATCTGGAATCAGGATACGGATACTGGCGTGATGAATACTTCCAAATAATGAATTTTTGCAGGCCTTGTCTTGCTCTTTTTTTTATTATTTCGGCAATATTTCGTATATTTACAGCCTATTATGGCTTATGAGCAATTACCGCAGAGCCCGGGATGATGCAAAAGATTTGGATAGAGATATATGAGACCAGAAGATATTACTGAACAGGACGAAAACGGAAAAATAAAAGATACGGAAGGACAACTGGCTGCTGATGAAAACAGGAATGAGACTGTCGAAACAGAAGTAAGCCAGGAGACACATTCGGAATATAAGATACCGGGCAAATCGGAAAGCCGGGTATCTTATCATTTGTCGGGTATGTATCAGGATTGGTTCCTCGATTATGCCTCCTATGTGATTTTGGAGCGTGCCGTTCCGCATATCAACGACGGGCTGAAACCCGTACAACGTCGAATTTTGCACTCAATGAAGCGGTTGGACGACGGACGCTACAACAAGGTGGCGAACATTGTCGGACATACCATGCAATTCCATCCGCATGGCGATGCTTCCATCGGTGATGCACTGGTACAACTCGGACAGAAAGACCTGTTGATCGACTGCCAGGGAAACTGGGGTAATATCCTCACCGGTGACGGTGCTGCGGCTCCGCGTTATATAGAGGCGCGCCTCTCCAAGTTTGCGCTGGAAACGGTCTTCAATCCGAAAACGACTCTCTGGCAACTTTCCTACGACGGGCGGAACAAGGAACCGGTGACGCTTCCCGTCAAGTTTCCTTTGCTGCTGGCGCAAGGTGTGGAAGGTATTGCCGTAGGGCTTTCTTCCAAAATATTGCCGCATAATTTCAACGAACTTTTGGATGCCTCCGTCGCTTATCTGCGGGGGAAGAGTTTACCCTGTATCCCGATTTCCAGACTGGCGGGTATATTGATGTCTCAAAATATAATGACGGCGAACGTGGAGGTTCCGTAAAAGTACGTGCCAAGATTACGAAACTGGACAACAAGACGCTTGTCATCAGCGAGATCCCTTATGGAAAGACAACCTCTACTTTGATCGAATCGATCTTGAAAGCAAACGATAAGGGAAAGATCAAGATCAAGAAAGTGGATGATAATACGGCTCGTAACGTGGAGATCCTCGTGCATCTGGCTCCGGGTGTATCTTCCGACAAGACGATCGACGCGTTGTATGCTTTCACGGATTGCGAGATCAGCATTTCACCGAACTGTTGTGTCATTATGGACAACAAGCCGCACTTCCTGACGGTAAGCGATGTGCTGAAACATTCGACTGACGACACGCTGCATCTGCTCCGTACCGAACTGGAGATACAGAAAGGGGAACTGGAAGAATCGCTCTTCTTTGCCTCCCTGGAAAAGATATTCATCGAAGAACGCATTTATAAAGACAAGGAATTTGAGGAGGCGAAAGATATGGACGAGGCGATTGCTCATATCGACCAACGTCTCGATCTGTTCAAACCGCACTTTATCCGCGAAGTGACTCGCGAAGATATCCTGAAATTGATGGAGATAAAGATGGGACGTATCCTCAAGTTTAATACGGACAAGTGTAATGCGACTATTGCCCAATATAAGGAAGATATTGCCAAGATCGACGATCATCTGGCGCATATCGTCGATTATACGGCTGACTGGTTCATGATGCTGAAAGAAAAATACGGCAAGAACTATCCACGTGTGACCGAGGTGCGCAACTTCGACACGATCGAGGCGACCAAAGTGGTTGAGGCGAATGAGAAACTGTATATCAACCGTGCCGAAGGATTTATCGGGACAGGTTTGAAGAAGGATGAATTTGTCTGCAACTGTTCCGACATCGACGATATTATTCTTTTCTATCGCAACGGTACATACAAGGTTGTGAAAGTGAGCGAGAAAATGTTCGTCGGAAGGGATATCCTTTACCTGAATGTGTTCAAGCGGAATGATAACCGCACGATCTATAATGTGATCTACCGAGATGGAAAGGTGGGTTATAATTATATCAAGCGTTTTGCCGTAACAGGTGTGACACGTGATAAAGAGTATGACATTACCAAGGGAACGGAAGGTTCGCGTATCCTTTATTTCAGCGCCAATACCAATGGCGAAGCCGAGACGGTGAAAGTGATCCTGAAGCCGAAACCCCGCCAGAAGTTGTTGGTGTTCGAAAAAGGATTTCAGCACGATCGCGATCAAAGGACGCGGTTCGATGGGGAATATCCTGACAAAGGCGGATGTGCATAAGATCAGCCTGAAGCAGAAAGGGAGTTCGACACTAGGAGGCCGTATGGTTTGGTTTGACCGTGATGTGTTACGCCTGAATTATGACGGGCGTGGAGAAGAGTTGGGCGAGTTCCAGAGTGACGATCTGATCCTGGTGATCCTTCAGAATGGCGATTTCTATACGACCAATTTCGATTTGAGCAATCATTACGAACCTGATATATTGAATATTGAGAAGTATGATGCGAATAAGGTTTGGACGGCAGCCCTTTACGATGCCGACCAGAAGTATTACTACCTGAAACGTTTCCAGCTGGAGGCTGGAAGCCGCAAGCAGAATTTTCTCGGCGAGAACCCGAAAAGCCGCCTGATGCTGCTTACCGACGAGGCCTATCCGCGAATCGAGGCAGTGTTTGGCGGGCATGACGCTTTCCGTGAACCGCTGGTGTTGGATGCGGAAGAATTCATTGCCGTGAAAGGATTCAAAGCGAAAGGAAAACGTATTTCGACTTTTGATATAGAGACGATCAACGAACTCGATCCCGTCCGTTTTGCTCCGGCGGAACAACCGCAGGAGCAGAATGACGACGATGGAGAGGATCCAGATCTCGATCCGGATGCCGATAAGAGTAACTCGGATATTATTGATGAGATTACTGGGCAAATGAAGCTTTTTTGAGAATGAATAATTAAAAACGAATGATTAAGTGGCAACTGTTAAACGTCAACTATTAATTGTTAATTCCCTCTGCCTTCTCTTCTTTTGCCTCGCTTTCCCGGCAACCGCTCAGGCAGAGGACGTACCCCGCTCGATCAATGAGAGCACTATGGTTGGGATCGGCGGTTATAATTTGAGGGACACCTATTTATCGCCCAGTACGGACATTAATTATACGGGCTGGGTGGCACGGGTCCTCAATGAACGGATGAAGATCGTTCGGTTGGCAGACTATAATGTGTCCCGCCAGCAACTGATCAACGTGGAGTTCGGTTCGACCCGCAACGGCGCGGAGACGGCAAACGAATATGCCGGATTTGTGGACTACAGCCTGGGTTATCATTACCGTTTTCCGCAAGTGCTGTCCGGATTAAAGGTCTTGACTGGGGCATCCGCACGTCTTTCAGGTGGTTTTATCTATAATACGCGTAACAGTAACAATCCGGTTTCCGGCAAGGCGGATTTCGACTTGAATCTGTCAGCCATGGCGATCTATAATTTCAGGATCAAGGATTTTCCGCTCACGCTCCGTTATCAGGCGGAGATACCGTTTGCCGGTGTGCTCTTCTCAGTGCATAAAGGCGAACCCTATTATTTCCTAACGCAAGGCAGTGCGGACGGGGTTGTGCGATTCAGTTCGTTCCATAATAAGTTTGCGATGAAGAATTATTTCACGCTCGACATTCCGGTATCGAGTTTTACGGTCCGTGTCGGCTACCTGAACAGTATGTACCGGACGGATGTGAACAGCATCAAGACGCATGTCCTTTCCAATTCGTTTATGATCGGGCTTGTGAAAGAGTTTGTTTCTTTCGGAGGCAAACGGTTGAAGAGCGAGCGATATCGGTACAAAAGCGCATACTATTAAAGATTTATGATTTATGAAGCCTTTCTTCTTTTTCCTCTTTTTCCTCTCGGTTTTTCTCTTTCTTTCTTCGGTTGCCTTCGTGGACTGGGAAGCGACAAAATATAACGAATTGTTTGATATCCTCGTCTCCCGATCTCTTCTTTGATATGTCCCGTTATTGGGCTTGGTATGAAGATTAATTTCTATAAAGAGGCAATTATCTTTGGCGTATCATGGACGAGATTGGAATACGGTACAAGTGGCGTGGGTGAAAACTTCGATTTGCCTTCAAGGATGTGGACTGGGACGATGCTGTATTGACCGCTATAATCTGCTTGTTAAAGACACGATTTGAACCAGTATCTTTCCCCGTCTGAATTGTTTGATATCCTAACCGGCAAAGTATGGGCAGCGGCCTGCCTTTCAGTTCGGAATTACCGAATGGGTGGAGTGTCCGTTTCTCGGCTTGTCCGGTCCTGGATGTGAACAAACAGCACACGGAGTTCGGAATCGATCCCGACACCGCGGTAGCCATTACGGGCGAGGATATCATGAAAGGACGGGACACGATTATAGAGGCGGCGATAGGGTTGTTGCTGGCAAAGGGGATTCGGCCATCTCATACTAAACTGGCGTGAAAACGAAAATTCATTTAAATCCTATGGCAACATTTGCATATTAACAGAATTTGTTTACCTTTGCAAACGCAATGCGGCTGTGGTGTAATTGGTAGCCACGTCAGACTTAGGATCTGATGCTTCACGGCGTGGGGGTTCGAGTCCCTTCAGCCGCACAAAAGAGTTTGTTCGATTGAGAGCAAGCTCTTTTTTATTTGTCGGATGTTCCTATCTTTGTGTCCTTGTCAAAATAATGAATAAGATGAAATATACCGGAATATATATCCTGTTGACGGTGCTGTTGTTACTTGCCGCATGTACCGGAAAGCTGACGGAAGGAAAGGTGGTGACGGTGACGATAGAGACGCAACGCTTCTTTGCAGAAAGGATTGCAGGAGATAAGTTTGTTGTCCATTGTGTAGTTCCATCCGGGCAGAGTCCGGAAACGTATGATCCTACTCCGAAGCAAATGGTGCAGATCGGACAGAGTGAAGCGTATTTGCAAATCGGTTATATTGGCTTCGAGCAGGTATGGATGCAGAAGATTCGCGAGAATAATCCCGATTTGAAGATATTCGATGTCTCGAAGGGCATGCAGTTTGTAAAAGAAACGGAAGAAGGGGAGCACCGGCACGAGGGGCATGAAGCGGATGACGGACATCATCATCACCATGCGGGTGGTATCGATCCGCATATATGGAGTTCCATCGAAGGGGCAAGGGTCGTTGCCTGGAATACACTGAACGCTTTTATCGAGCTGGATAAGGAGAATACGGAGTATTATTGGAAAAATTATAACGATTTACTGGCGGAGATCGATAAGACAGAGGCCGAGATCAAACGTTTGCTCGATCCGCTGAACGACCGTACTTTTATCATCTATCATCCAGCATTGACTTATTTTGCAGCTGAATTCGAACTCGTCCAGCTTTGTATCGAAATGGATGGGAAAGAACCTTCACCTGCTCAATTGAAACAATTGGTGATGACGGCAAGGGAGAACCATGCGAAAGTCGTTTTTATCCAGCAGGAGTTCGATCAGAAAAATGCCGAACTGATTGCGAAGGAAACAGGTTGCCGGCTCGTGAAAATCAACCCGCTGGATTATCATTGGAATACGGAACTGATTCATATAGCGAAAGCATTGGCTGATGGAGAAACTGATTGACATAGATCATGTGACGGCTGCCTACGGCAATAAAACCGTATTGCGGGATATTTCCCTGACAATCTGGAAAGATGATTTCCTGGGGATTATCGGACCGAACGGGGGAGGGAAGACGACTTTGCTGAAGGTTATACTCGGCTTGTTGCCGCCTGTCTCCGGCGTGATCCGCTTTTTATGAAGACGGACGATCTGTCCCTTCTCTACGGATTGGTTATCTTCCTCAGTTGAACAATATAGATAAGAAGTTTCCGATCTCCGTACGCGAAGTGGTGACTTCGGGGTTGGCCTCGGAAAAGCCGCTTTTCCGTTCCTACAGTGCAAGCCAGAAACAGCGCGTGGAGGAGGTGCTTGGAAAAATGGGACTGGAAGATTTGGCGAACCGGGCAATCGGCGAACTGTCCGGCGGACAGTTGCAACGTGTGTTGTTGGGGCGTTCTATCGTTTCCCGTCCGCAAGTGCTGATCTTAGACGAACCGAATTCGTATGTGGACAAACGGTTCGAGTCTCATTTCTATAAGCTCTTGGACGAGATTAATAAAGAAAGTGCAGTCATTCTGGTTTCACACGATATCGGGACTGTATTGGCGATGGTGAAAAACATCGCTTGTGTAAACGAAACATTACATTACCATCCCGGAGCGGATGTGTCCGAAGAGTGGCTGGGCGAGAAATATGCTTGCCCGATAGAGCTGATCGGACATGGCGATTTGCCGCACCGGGTTTTGAAAAAACACGAACATGAGTAATCTTTGTTTGATAGGCCTACCGGAAGTCGGATATATTGCTGGTATCGCTGTTCTTATTTTCGGCATTACTGCGGTGAGGCAAAATCCTTTCATCAGTCGCGGACAGAAGATTCTTTGGATACTGACTATTGTCGTATTGAATTGGATCGGTCTGTTGCTGTATTACTATACTTATTACATTAAGAAGAATTGACAATTGACAATTATGAAAAAGATATTGATTACGGGGGCTAGTGGCTTTATTGGCGGTTTCCTGGTGAAGGAGGCGCTTAACCGGGGATATGAAACCTGGGCAGGTGTCCGTTCGACAAGTAGCCGCGTTAATTTGCAGGATGAACGGATTCGTTTTATCGACTTGAAATATTCCGACCGTGAGTCGTTGACCGCCCAGTTGGCTGATTTTGTCCGTGAGCATGGTCCTTGGGATTATGTGATCCATAATGCCGGACTGACGAAGACGCTTGATAAAAGAAACTTTTATCGTATCAATGCCCAGAATACGGCCAACTTGATCGAGGCACTTGCCGCATCGGGTTGCAAGCCTGAGAAATTTCTTTTTTGATGAGCAGCTTGAGCAGCTACGGGCGTGGAGACGAGAAAACATTCCGCCCTATCTCTCTGGATGATCCTCAATTGCCCGATACAGATTATGGAAAGAGCAAGCTGGAAGCGGAGAATTATTTGCGTCACCAGTCTTATTTCCCGTATGTGATCCTGCGTCCGACAGGGGTGTATGGACCGGGTGAGAAAGATTACTTCATGGAGATTAAAAGTGTAAAGTCCGGTTTTGATTTTGCTGTCGGCTTTACGCCCCAGCGTATTACTTTTTTTATATATGTAAAGGATTTGGCTACCGTTGCTTTCCTTGCTTTGGAGAATGAGGCTGTCCGGAACCGCCATTATTTTGTAGCGGACGGTGATGTCTATACGGATGAATCGTTCGCCCGGATGATACAGGAAATCCTGCGGAAGAAACATGTCCTGCATGCCCGTATTCCAATGGGACTGGTGCATATAGCCTGCCAGGGGTCCGAATGGATAGGCAAGCTGCTGAAGAAGAGTATGACATTGAATACGGATAAATATATAATCCTGAAACAGCGTAACTGGATTTGTGATGTTACACCGCTTCAGGATGAATTGGGCTTCGTTCCGGCTTACCCGTTACGCCGTGGCCTGGAAGAAAGCATAGAATGGTATAGGAAAGAAGGTTGGCTGTAGACCAGCTTTTCTTTTGCCGATTCGTATTTTATTTTACTTCTTCAACAGTTCCTTTGCCGATGACTTTCTGTTGTACGGCTGTCGGGCCTTTATAGCGGATATTTCCTTTACCTACGATTGTTGCTTTTAGGTTGTCGGTCGGATGGATCTGGGCGGAACCTTTGCCTGTGATTTTACAGTTCACTTCGGGCACTGCCACCCCGAAAGCCATGATTTCACCGTCGGTCGTAATGCTGTAGTCTGCTTCTTCGGCGTTTCCAGCTTTTAGGTTGATCGTGCCGGAACCGTTAATGCTGCATTCCAACTTGTCGGTTTTGAGTTCATTCACGACCATATTGGCGCTACCAGACACGTTCAGGTCGAGCTTGCCGACTTCGACTTTCTGCTTTAGCTGGACGAGGCAGTTAGAGTTGGCGTTGATTTTCAATTCGTCACCTTTCAATGGGCTGTTGGCCATAAAGTTAGCATTGCCAGAGGCTTTTACTTCCTTCAACCATTTGGAGTTAGTCTTGACGATGAATTTGGTGAAATGGTCGACTTTCGCACCTTTGAATCCAACGGTCAGGACACGGTCTTGGATATCGATGTTTACGTACGGGTGCAGATTTTCATCTACAGTTATTTCGATATGCGGAGTAGATTCCGACTGCTCGTAGTTGAAGTCGATCACCCCGTCGAACTTGATGGCATTGAAGTCGTCGATCGTTATTTTCTTGGTCGAGAGCTTTCCGTTTCCTTTCACATGATCTGCTGCCTGGGTAGAGAGAAAAACATTCCCATTAGGAAAGCGATCATTAGTAAACCTTTTGTTTTCATGTCTATCTTCTTTATGTTACACTTAGGAATGCGTTTGCCGCACTTTGGTTACAAATGTAGAATGAATTTTATAGAAATACTAATTCTTTTTGATCGAACCTCCGCCTATGACGCTTTTGCTTAGCTCTGGATCGCCTTCATATTGTATATGGCCACCGCCGGCTATACTGGCATCCAGTTGTTCGGACGCATGTACTTCGATGTCTCCGCCACCGGCTACGCTGCATTCCGCTTTCCGAAGGACACATCCGAAAGCACTGATATCCCCACCGCCAGCTACGCTCAGATCTCCTCTTTCTGCCTCTCCTTTGAGCAGGATGGAACCACTGCCTGCCACGCTACAATCCAGGTTGTCTACTTTCAGTTGGGTTGCGTTGATATCTCCTGATCCAGCCACGCTAAAGTTGATTTTGCGCGCTTCCAGCTGCTTATCGAAGTTTATTGTGCTGCTTCCGGCAATACTGATATCCAGTTTGTCGGCTTTAAGAGGGCTTTGGATTACAAACTCTCCGCCTCCTACTGCACTTATCTCTTTCAGTTCACGGGAGCTGGTCTTTATCTCGCATACGGTCGGTTGGAGATTGAGTCCGTAAGAATTTCCGTTAAAATATTTTTTTTCATTTTTGGGCTGTATGATCAATGTCTTGCCCTTTATCTTTATGTCGAGGTGGGGTAGTATGTTCTCGTCTATTGTTATCTTAAAAAAGGGGGAGGCGTTGGATTGTTCATATTTGATGTTTACTTTTCCTACATATGAGATCTCATCATAATCGGATATGGAAATTTCTTTCGTGATGATGTTCCCGTCCCCTTTTATTGTATTCTGGGCAAATCCGTTAGTTGTCAGCAACCAGATACAAACCATAAAGAAAAATGCTTTTGTTTTCATGTCTTGTTATATTTTCGTTTATTTTCTTTTATAGACGAGAGGGGGCATATTACGGTTGCATATTTTCTTTACTTTTTGATGAATTAGTTTTTATTATATGCTTTACAACACAAATTAGTACTTTAACTATTGACGAATTAGGAAAAGCCCGTATCTTTGCATCGTGGTTTTTCATAATAGTATTAGATTTAAGGTTAACAAAGTTGGTTAGGGGTTGTCGTGAGACAGCCTTTCATTTTTTATAGGATTTCTGTACTACAGAAATATTTTCTATTTCCTGGTTGGAAAGATAATCTCCGTCCTTTATCAAAATCTGATGGGTGAAAGTGATGGAATCCTCTTTTTTAGCAGGATTTGAACTTTTTCCGCCTGTTTATCGAAACACCGTCCTCCCAGGTTATTAATCGCAAACAGGCCGTATTCACGTGCATGCGACCAACCCGGATAATTGGGATTTTCAGGATGGTCTATGATAGCGATCGATATTTTCTCATCTTTTATCTTCCCGTTCAAAACAACCCAAGCCGAACGTTTTCCCCAAACATCGTTACCGGTATCTCCTTCTTTATTTTGATAGATTCCGGAAATGTCGGCTTCAAGGTTTCGATCTAAACGCATACCGAGTAAGCCTTCTTTATTTTCCGTAATGAAAATAGAATCGTTGAAAGCAGTCAGTGTAGTGGTTCGCTGAATGCCTCTTTCGTGTGGCTTACCGGTGAATGCGTAGGTGGTTTTTTCTTTTAGTAGGATATATCCATTGTGGTTTGTCCAATTTGCTTCGACTGTAAATTGGTTTTCTTTTTCGTTTATATTTTTTGATGCCGGTAAACCGGATAATGCCGTAATGTTCTTTTTTATCGAGGGGAATGCGATTCGAATTATTCCAAAAATCCAATCCGTTGATGCTTCCGAAGCTAAACCATAGTCCCATCTGATGAGGATGATCTGTCCGTTCATCGGCTTTCGGGCGGGCAGGATAGCCGCGAGTAATTTCGGTACCGGATGCAGTATAGATAGGATAAAGGACTTGTTTATATAAAGTGTCAGAGTAAAGAAATTCTGTAAAAAGAGTCTGGTCTATGTATATGCTTATTTTTTGTGAGTCGGGCTTCTCTATAAAGTGTATGTGTGAATCCTGACCTATTACAGAATTGCAATAAGACAGAGAGAAGAGGATAAGTAGAATCAGTTTGTTCATGGAGTAAAAATAATTAAAATGGGCTAAAAAAGAAGGGCTAAACCTACCCTGTCCCCACACTTGACGCGGGGACAGGGTAGGTTGACATCCTCTTTGAATGTTTATAAGATACGTTTATACAACTTCTTTTTCCTGTGGTTGGATCGATGTTAAATCTGCAATTTTTACCGGTTGTCCGGATGCTATACTGTTGCGGGCCGCGATTCCGACCAGACAGGCCAAAGCTCCGTCGCGGGTATTTGCACACTGTTGGAACGGATCGTCGATATTGGGCAGGAATATCTGGTCTTTTAATAATGCATCCCCGCCGCCATGTCCGGATGTTCCGAACGGAATCTGGATATATTGCCGTTTATTGAAGTTCTTGAACAAAACGATTTCGTCATAATTGGCATCCGATGTCGGTTTGGATTCCTGAATCCAGGCTTCCAGACGTCCTTTTGTTCCGTTGAATGCAATCCGGTAACCTTCGTATGGAGAATAGGTTGTCAACGAATAGGCTACTTGTACACCATTTTTATATTTGATTGTTGCTGCCATTTTGTCGAAGATGTTTACATCTTTTTGAACACACAACCGTCGCGCAGGTAACCGTCGTGCTTTTCATTGGCCACGTACAGTTCCATGTAGTTCTTGTTCTTGGTGATGTCAAAAAGAACTTGCATTTGTCTGTATGCGGGCATGTACGGCAGTTTTCTGCCCGTATGGTTCCATTCTTTCCATAATGGTTGAGAGCCCCAAGCGCATAAACACTTTCGGGATCGCTGTCGATCCACCAGTTCAGGAGGTCGAAATGATGGCTGGCTTTGTGTACCCATAACGAACCGCTGCATTCAACGAGCCTGTGCCAGCGGCGGAAATAATCGGCTCCGTGTGAGGTATCCAGATACCAGTGGAAATCGACGGAAGTGATATCACCGATTTCTCCGGCACGAAGCAGTTCCCATATTTTTGCCCGGTGAGGGGAATAACGGTAGTTGAACGTGACCCGGCATGTCTTGCCCGTCCGCTTTTCAGCATCCAGAATCGCTTGGATTTTCTTTTCATCGGTCGTCATCGGTTTTTCCGTGATAATGTCGGCTCCCAACTCCATTCCCCGGATAATGAATTGATGGTGTGTGCTGTCCATTGTCGTGACAATCAATACATCCGGTTTTGTCTCGTTCATCATTTTTTCAAAATCGGTATATGTCGGACAAGAAGTGCCGATGATACGTTTGCCGGTTTCAACACGTCCTTCGTTTTTATCGCAAAGGCCTACGAACTCAAGGTAATCAGGATAACTTTTCAGAATGTCCCTTCCCCACATGGATGTCCCGCGGCCCCCTGTCCCGACAAGTGCGATCCGGAGTTTTTACCTGTCGGTGCTGAAATACCGGTAGTTTTTGCTTTTATATCAGATAAGGGATTGAGCAAGGCCGTTCCGGCAATCGCCCCTGTGGTTGCAAGAAAATGTCTTCTTGACATTTGGTTTGTTGTGTTATGCATGGTAATGATGTTTTGTATGTTTTTGTGGTCTGTTTTTAGATTTTCGATGATTTCATATTCAGCTATACTTGAATTTTTCTCGAATAGTTCCTCCGAACATTGCAAATATATGCAATTTTGGGGCATTGGCAAAGATCGAATGAATATCTTTGGGGAGGCTATCAATGCTTTTTTTATCGGGATTATTCCGTTATTCGCCGGGATTTAGTCGTTACTGACCGTTTTTTTATTGTGTAAGCGGTTATGTGGCGGTAGTTTTGCAACAAATTAAAAATGTACGAGTATGAGAACGAATCAACAAGGGAATTTTATCAGAGGCGGTTATCCCAGCCACAGTAGACTGAACACGGTTACGACGGCTGCTGTGTTTATCATAGTAGGTCTGTTGTTTCTTGGGCGGAATTTCGGGATAATAGACTCTGATCTGTTCGGTATCCTGGTTTCCTGGCAGATGTTGCTGATTGTGGTCGGCGTTGTCAATTTGATTAAACGGCATTTCTTCGGGGAGTGATTACGATTGCCATAGGAGCCTATTTCCTATTGCCGGAAATAAGCTGGGTAGAGGGCGAATGGCTCGATATGTTCTGGCCGGTATTGTTTATTTTTGTGGGAATCATGATACTCTTTTAAACCGGAACGTCACCACTTCAATGCTCATTGGGATGGCAGAAGGCCGGAGTATACAAAAGAGGTATATGGTTCTGAAGACGGTTTTATCGTATCGGACAATACTTTTGGATCGGTTCAGCAGATTGTGTTGGACCCTGTGTTCAGAGGGGCGCGACTTAGGAATGCGTTTGGCGGGACTGTCCTGGATTTACGGAGGAGCAAGCTGGAAGCTCCCCAGACGTTTATAGATATCGACTGTACTTTTGGAGGGGTCGAGATTTATTTGCCGTCGGATTGGAATTTGCTGACGCAGATTGATGCATTTATCGGCGGATGTGACGATAAACGCTATAATTCGTCTGTGGAGATAGACAAGGAACACATTTTGATCGTGAGAGGAAAAGTCTCTTTGGAGGTATTGAGTTTAAAAGTTGATTTATGCAGACGCATCCATTTATAGGGTCGGTCATCAATCGCGTGATGGGGATTACCCTGTCGGTTGTGGCCTGGATGATGTATTCATGGCTCCTGTTCTGCTATGGAGGAGAGGAGATATGGATAGCCTGCCTGGATGGATTGGTCTCTGTCGGATTATTGGCTGCCGCCGGTTTCCTGTACGGATATGTTGACGGGACTATTCATGCTCTGCAAATACAGGTCGCATTGGCGGTATTGGTTCAGGCGATCAGTCTGGCAGGGGCTTTCGAGCTACAGGTGCTTTTGGAACGAGGAAATGCCGGTGATTTTATGGATAGTGTTTCCCTCCGTCTGGTCTTTGGCATATTATGCTGGATCATCCTGTTGCAATGGTATCGGATGAACCGGACGGATGAATCGGATTTTGAGGAGATATCCGGAACTGAGGCGGATAAGGGACAAGAAGAAGCGGTTCCCGCTGGTGAAACTTTTCTGGATCGCGTATCGGTAAAAAAGACGGTTCCCGCATTCATATCATCCATCTCGAGGAACTGTTATATCTGCAAGCCGGAGGCGATTATGTGACGATTTTTACTCCGGATGGCCAGTATGTGAAGGAACAGACGATGAAATATTTTGAGACACATCTTCCACCTGCTCTGTTTGTGCGGATTCACCGTTCTTGCATTGTCAATACCGAACAGATTTTACGAGTGGAGCTATTCGGAAAAAGAAAATTATCAGGTCCGTTTGAAAAATGGAGTTTGTTTGCGGGCAAGCAATGCCGGTTATAAGCTCCTGAAAGAGCGTCTTTCTCTTTAAGAAAGAGGAATTGAAATGTTAATTTTAGCAGAATTTGATACCATTGTGTAAAGTTTTGCCCTTTGTAACACTTTTTATTGCAAAGCTCTTCCGGACTTAACATATATTGTCTGTAAAAGGCTTGACAAACGGTCTTGACGCATGTATCTTTGCATTGTGGTTTTTTCATAATAGTATTAGATTTAAGGTTAACAAAGTTGGTTAGGGGTTGTCGTGAGACAGCCTTTAATTGTTTATAGAGGGGAGCTTTTCCCCTTTTTTTATTTTTCATATGACGGATCTTGTTATGTTTTGGCTTCACCTTGTCCTTTCACTCTTTGATTATCAAAGTGTACAAGGGTGAAGGTGAACATCGGGACTGCCTTCACCTTAAAAATTTGCTTTCACCCAGTGTCTCGTCCTGAAATAGGTTGACTATGCTCCCCCTTCTGTCTCTTATCCGAAGCAACCTATTTAAGTGAAAAATAAAGAGATTATGAATGTGTATAATGGTTTAATATATAATCATTTAATGTTTGTCTTATATCCTTCTATCTTATCGACCTAAGTCGAAAACCTTTTGCCCATTGTCGAAAGCCTTTTTGCCCAAGGTCGAAAAGGTATTCGACTTAGGTCAAAAGCTCTATGGCATTATAGTTTGGCGATAGAAGCATGGCAGTTGTAGCTTTATAACACACTTCCCGTACTCGGTTTACTTTTTTCCGGTGAAGGCGGTTGGCAGATTATGGCGAAAAACAAACAGATAGTGTGTAGTCAATCTTCGTTTGTTTAAAAAGAACATGTATCTTTATCTTCAAATAACTGGAATGTGATGGAATTACGAACAGAGAATGTGACGCGTTATATCATGCCTCTTCGGGAAGGCGGATCGTTGCCGGCATTGGCGGAAGCTGATGACGAGTTTAAATATGTCGTGAAGTTCCGTGGGGCAGGCCATGGGACGAAAGCGTTGATAGCCGAGCTGATTGGCGGTGAGATAGCCCGTGCACTTGGTTTCCGGGTTCCCGAGCTGGTCTTTCTGAATCTGGACGAAGCTTTTCGGGCGTACCGAAGGTGATGAGGAAATCCAGGATCTGCTGCAAGGCAGCCGGGGATTAAACCTCGGCCTGCATTTTCTGTCGGGAGCTCTTACTTACGACCCGGTAGTGACGAAGGTCGGGGCTGAGTTGGCGTCCCGTATCGTGTGGCTGGATGCGTTTCTGACCAATGTAGACCGTACATTCCGGAATACCAATATGCTGATGTGGCATAAGGAACTGTGGCTGATCGATCATGGCGCTTCGCTTTATTTCCATTATTCATGGGTGAACTGGCAAAAGCATGCCGTAAGTCCGTTCGTGCAGGTCAAAGATCACGTGCTGTTGCCCGAAGCTTCCGGGTTGGAAGAGGCAGATGCCGAGATGAAACGCCTGCTGACGGAAGAGAAGATCCGGGAGATCGTGGCTCTGATTCCCGACGACTGGTTGCATTGGAGCGAAAGTCCCGGTAGGCCGCAAGAAATAAGAGAGATTTATATCCGGTTCTTATGTGAGAGACTGGCACATTCCGAAACATTTATAAAAGAAGCACAAGATGCAAGGAAAGCACTTATATGAATATGCCGTTATCCGTTTGGTCCCCAAAGTAGAACGTGAGGAGTTCTTTAATGTGGGAATTATTCTGTTCTCGAAAAGAGCGAAATATATCAAGGCGCTTTATAAGGTAGACGAGAACAAGTTGAATCTGTTTTCTTCTGAGTTGGATCGTGAATCGTTGTTTGCCAATCTGCATGTTTTCGATAAAATCTGTTCCGGTACGAAGGAGGGCGGTCCTATCGCTGCTCTGGACGTCCCGGAACGGTTTCGGTGGCTGACAGCAGTGCGGAGTGCATCTATCCAGACTTCACGTCCGCATCCGGGTTTCTCCGATGACTTGGACCAGACGTTGGAGATACTGTTCAGGGAATTGGTTCTGTAACGATATTGTAATTGATAGTAAACAGCGATTTAATACTCCGGTTGTTCCTTTGCAGCGGTTTTAATTAGGTGAAAATATATTTGTTTTAACGCAAAAAGAACAAACATGGAGATTAAGTAGAGTGACCCGATTTGCGGGTTTGCTATGTATCGCAGGTGCATTACAGGGATTCCCGGTAATCTATTCCGCCAATCCGAGCGGAATCATAAGCGTAGCCCGGCAGGGCACGTATCATCTGACAGGTACGATTGTGGATGGATACGGAGAACCCGTTATCGGAGCCAATGTAGTGGAAAAAGGAACGACTAACGGGGCGGTGACCGATATTGACGGGAAGTTTTCGCTGGAGGTAGCCCCTGACGCTGTGCTAACCATCTCTTTTATCGGATATATCTCGAAAGAAATCACACTGAAAGGAGAGAAAGAACTGAAAGTGGTCTTGGTGGAAGATACACAGACGCTGGACGAAGTGGTCGTGGTCGGTTACGGCACACAGAAGAAAGTGAACCTGACCGGAGCTGTCGAACAGGTGACCAGCGAAGTGTTTGACAATCGTTCCGTTCCCAATGTGACACAAGCCCTGCAAGGTTCGATCCCCAACTTGAACATTCAGTTGACCGACGGCAAGCCGACCCGCTCGGCGAGTTATAATGTCCGCGGTACGACTTCGATCGGGCAGGGTGGTAGCGCGTTGGTCCTGATCGACGGTGTGGAAGGTGATCCTCGATGTTGAACCCGAACGATATCGCCAGCGTGTCTGTCCTGAAAGATGCCGCTTCGGCTGCCATCTATGGGGCGCGTGGTACTTTCGGGGTCGTACTGATCACCACCAAAGAGCCGACTAAGGACAAGACTTCCATTACCTATTCCGGAAATTTCGCCATGCAGAAACCGGTGACGGTTCCCGACTTCGTGACCGACGGATATGAATATGCCAGTCATTTCTATGAAGCCTATCATGCATGGAACAACTATTCGGCCGACCCTAAGAACATTAACAAGACGCAGGAATTCTCCCTCGGCTGGCTGGAAGACTTCAAAAGACGGAAGGAGCAGGGCATAACTGACGAGGTGACGGTCGATGCTACCGGCAAATATGTCTACTACGGCAACGAAGACTATTACGACGCCCTGTACAAGAAAACGACTTTCGCGCAGGACCATAACTTGTCGGTGACCGGTAACAACGGGAAACTGAACTACTACGTTTCCGGACGGTTCTATGGCTACGACGGTTTGTTTTCGCTATAATACCGACAATTATAAGATGATGAACCTGCGTGCGAAAGGTTCCGTACAGGTGTTCGACTGGCTGAAGATCGAGAACAATATGGATTTTTCCAATATGGATTACCATAACCCGATCAACGTCGGCGAAGGCGGCTCCATCTGGCGTAACATTTCCGATGAAGGTCATCCGACCTCGCCTATCTTCAACCCCGACGGCAGCCTGACTTTCTCGGCCGCTTATTCGGTCGGTGACTTTATCTATGGCAAGAACGGTATCGATACCAATAACAAGGTGTTGAAGAATACGACCGGCTTTACTGCTTCCTTTCTGGAAAACAAGTTGCACGTACGGGGCGACTTCACGTTCCGCAACACGGACGAGGGACAAACGCAACGCCGTATACCGGTTCCCTACAGCACGCACGAAGGGCAGACGGTCGAACTGAGCGCCAAATACAATGACTTGAAGGAAAGTAATATGCGGACCGAGTATATTGCGACCAACCTGTATGCCGATTATGAGGATACATTCGGTGATGCGCATTATTTCAAAGGGTATGGTCGGTTACAACTATGAACAGTCTACTTATAAGAGCACCTATGTGCAGCGCAACGGGTTGCTGCTCGACGATTCGGAAAACATCAACTTGGCGCTGGGAGATGCGATCACTACGTCGGGAGGTTATAACAGATGGCGCGTGGCAGGTGGCTTTTTCCGTCTGAACTATGCGTTCAAGGATCGCTATCTGTTGGAAGTGAATGGACGCTATGACGGTTCTTCCAAATTCCCGACCGATCAGCAATGGGCGTTCTTCCCTTCTGTCTCCGGTGGATGGCGCGTGTCGGAAGAGGCGTTCTGGAAGGTGAACCCGGATTTGTTCTCCAATCTGAAAATACGTGCTTCATACGGTTCGTTAGGGAATGGTAATGTTTCTCCCTATAGCTTCCTCGAGTTGTTGAGCATCAGCACTTCCGGTCGTGTCCTGAACGGTTTGAAGAACAAGTATACGAGTGCTCCTGCCGTCATGCCTGACGGACTGACCTGGGAAACGGCAACGACGACCGATGTCGGACTGGACTTCGGCATGTTGAACAACCGCTTGCAATTTAACGGTGACTATTACATCCGTAAGACAACGGATATGTACACGGTCGGCGAAACGCTTCCCGATGTGTTCGGCGCCTCTTCTCCCAAAGGCAACTATGCCGACATGACGACCAAGGGATGGGAAATCACGCTGACTTGGCGCGACCAGTTCACATTGGCGGAGAAACCGTTCAACTACGAGATCCGTGGTACGCTATCCGACTATATCTCGACCATCGACCGCTATAACAACCAGACAGGTAACCTGGATGACTACTATGCTGGCAAGCGTGTAGGTGAAATCTGGGGATATGTGACTGAAGGGCTGTTCAAGGATCAGGCTGATATTGACAGCCATGCCGACCAGACACTGATCCAGTCTTCATCCAAGCGCATCACCTATCCGGGAGATGTGAAGATCAAGGACCTGAACGGTGACCATGTGATCGACTACGGCAATAATACCGTGGACGACCACGGTGACAAGACCGTGATCGGAAATGCGTTGCCTCGCTATGCGTATAGCATCAACCTTTCCGGTGACTGGAACAACTTCTTCCTTTCCGCCTTCTTCCAGGGTGTGGGAAAACAGGATTGGTATCCCAGTTCGGAATGTATTTTCTGGGGACAGTATAACCGCCCGTATAACAACATGCCTACTTGGCATCAGGGCAATTATTGGACAGAAGACAATACGGATGCTTATCTGCCCCGTTATGCCGGCTATAATGCTTCCTGAAGTCTACACCGCAGACCCGCTACTTGCAGAATGTCGCTTATATCCGTCTGAAGAACCTGCAATTCGGCTACACCTTGCCACAGCCGATCGTTTCGAAAGCCAAATTGCAGAATGTACGGGTTTATATTTCGGCCGAGAATCTCTGGTGCTGGTCCCCGCTCTACAAGCATACGCGTGACCTCGACGTGACGAACATCTACGGTTCCGATCCCGACCTGACGGATGCCGATATGTCGTCCGGACTGAACGGGAACCGTGGTAGCGGTGACGGAAACAGCTATCCGCAGATGAAGAGTGTGAGTCTCGGTTTATCAGTAACATTTTAATTAAAGAACTATCAACGACATGAAACGGATTATATATTCTTTTGTATCAGTCTGTTTACTCCTTTCGTCCTGCTCAATGGACGAGACACCGCAGGCTTCGGTGGACAAAGACACAGTCTTCAGGACGGAGAAAGGGCTGGAAACATATTCCTATTCTTTCTATAATATGCTCCCTTCCGTCAGTGACGGTTTCAGGCAGGATGCCATGTGCGATTATGGAGCGGTGACCAGCTTCGACAACTTTATCCGCGAAGGGGCTTACTCGGCCGAGTTGAGCAGCGGGTGGTCGTGGAGCGATCTGCGCAACATCAACTACTTTATTGAGAACTGTACGAACGAGGCGGTCGGTGAATCTGTCCGTAACAACTATATCGGCTTGGCCCGCTTTTTTCCGCGCTTACTTCTATTACGAGATGGTAGTACGTTTCGGCGATGTGCCTTGGATAGACCGTACGTTAGGTGTGGACGACGAGTTGCTGTATGCTCCCCGCGATTCGCGGACTATCGTCATGGATCATGTGTTGGAAGACCTGGACTTCGCTTGTGAGAATATCTCGCGGACGAAGGACGAAACCGGTTCTCTGGTGACGAAATGGGTGGCTTATGCGTTGAAATCCCGTATCTGCCTCTTCGAAGCTTCTTTTCGCAAGTATCATACGGAGTTGGGATTGACCGACTCGGCTGACGAATGGTATCAGGAGGCTGTCCGTGCTGCCGAAACGGTTATGAAGGAAAGCGGCCATTCTATTTATACGGGTGAGGGTACGGATGCTTCTTTCCGCTCGCTGTTCATCAGTGATAAGCCGGTAACTAGCGAAGTAATGCTGGCGAGCTGTGCCGATGCCGGGCTGGCTGTGTTGGGCGAAGCTAACTGGTGGTGGACTTCAGGCACGTACGGAGCGCGTTTCAGTATGATCCGTACCTTTGTCAATACTTTCCTGAATACGGATGGGACACCGTTTACGGATCGTGCCGGTTACGAGACGATGGAGTTCTATGACGAATGCCAGAACCGTGACGCACGCCTTGCCCAGACGATCCGCACACCTGGGTATGAACGCGACGGGGTGCCTGCCGCTCCTAACTTCAACGGTTATTCCTATACGGGCTACCAACCGATCAAATATACGTTGGATGATACCAAATACGATGCCGGTGCTTTGAATACGAATGCGATTCCGTTGTTCCGTTATGCCGAAGTCCTGCTGAACTATGCCGAGGCAAAAGCTGAGTTGGGGACGCTGACGGATGCGGATTGGGCGAATACGGTCGGTGTGCTGCGTGCACGCGCTGGTATCACCGGCGGTCTTTCTGCCAAGCCGACCAAGGTGGATGCTTATTTCCAGCAAAACTATTTCCCGAATATTTCCGATCCGGTCATCCTCGAAGTGCGTCGTGAGCGCTCCATCGAATTGGCTCTGGAGGGGTTCCGCTTCACCGACCTGAAGCGTTGGAAACGCGGTGAGCTGATGACGATGCGTTGGACTGGTATATATGTTCCCGCCTTGAATGTCCAGATGGACCTCGACAAAGACGGTACGCCGGACGTGATCTTCTATAAGGGAGAGAAGCCGACCGGTCTGCCTGCTTCCTGTACGCCTGTTTCGGTAGGAGAGGGCACGCAGCAGGGATTGACCGGGGCGGATTCGGGTAATCTGACTTGGTCGGACGATGATCCGCGTATCTGGTATGACGATGGCCGCCAGTATTACTGCCCGATCCCTCAGTCGGCAATCATCAAAAATGGAAACCTGAAACAGAATCCGGGTTGGTAAATGTGTAATCGATAAATGATAAGGATATGAAAAAGACAATTAGTGTATTTGTTTCGGTCCTCCTGCTGGCAGCTTTGCTCCAGTCATGGGCCATGAAAGAATCCCATCCGGCCACTGGTGGGAAGAGCGAACTGAACGTGGCGACTTTCAACCTCCGTATGGACACGGAGAAGGATGGCGTGAATGCCTGGCCGAACCGCAAAGAGATGGTGAAAGGACTGATCCGCTTTCACGATTTCGATATCTTCGGGACACAGGAAGGGTTCAAGCACATGTTGGACGGGGTTGCCGAGTTGGATGGGTATGCCTATATCGGTGCTGGGCGCGATGACGGCGAGGATGCGGGCGAACATTCCGCTATCTTCTATAAGACCAGTCGTTTCGATTTGTTGGACAAGGGGAATTTCTGGTTTTCCGAAACACCGGATGTTCCGGGCAAGGGCTGGGATGCTACTTGCTGCAACCGTATTTGTTCCTGGGGTAAGTTTCGCGATAAGGAGAGTGGCAAGGTGTTCTATTTTTTCAATTCCCATTACGACCATCAGGGGAAGGTGGCACGCCGGGAATCCTCCAAACTGCTGATCGCTCGTATTAAGCAGATTGCCGGAACGGATGCGACGGTCTTTGCGACGGGAGACTTCAATGCCGTTCCGACCGATGAACCGATGGTGACGCTAGCATCCGACGGTCTGTTGCTGGACTCGTATGACCTGAGCGAGCAGCCGCGTTATGGTACGGAAGGTACTTACAACAGCTTCAAGACGGATTCCGAGATGATGAACCGCATCGATTATATCTGGGTGACGAAGGGGACGAAGGTGAAAAAGTATGCTGTTCTCAACGATATGCAGTACGGTCGTTTCCCGTCGGATCATTTTCCCGTGATGATACAAGTCACGTTTTAAAGTTTATTTGAATGACAGGTACGGTGTGAGCCGTTTCTTGTCCGTATCTGTAAATTCTTCTATCAATTGCAGGTTCTCCCATCCGGAGAGCCTGCTTTTTTGTTTCCGGAGCTGTTCGATCGCTTTTGCCTGTCGGTAGTCGAGGTAAGGGTGTTTGCGGAGAGCGGCGGCGGGTAAGGCGTTGACCTCTAACCGGCGTACATGGAGCGTGTCGGCAATGAACCAGGGGCGAGGGCTTGGTAGCGTTCTTCATCGATCCCATACACTTCCGCCAACTGGCTGACATCGTAGAAGCCCCTAAGAGTTCTCTGTATTTCATGATCCGCCGAGCGAAGGTGCTGCCGATGCCAGGGACTTTTTTCAGGATCGTGGTGTCGGCGGTGTTGAGTTCGACGAGGGTTCCCGGCGCGTACTTTTCCGTTCGAGTGTATAGGGTATATCCTTTCCTCTTCTTGCCTGTAGGGTAGGAGTTGTTACCTGTAAGGGTAGGACTTTTTATCTTTAAGGGTATTCTTGGTTTTATTCGGATGAGGTCCGGATTCTTTCCGGATGAAATTTTTTCCCCCTTCGGATGTATTTTTTCCGGTGATGATCCGTCTTTCGCCCGGTGCTTGTCGGTTTTCCGTTCGATGGGCATCTGTCTGCGCTTCGATAGGCATCCGTTTCGTGTTTGTCCAAAGCAATAAGATCCAGGAAATAGTGATGAGGCAAAGGAGTAAAGCCAGTGCTCTCCGTTCGCCTTTGGAGAAGTAGAGAAGGTCGCGCCAGTTCATGGTAAGAAAGTATTTTTTCGAATGGTTTTGGTCTCCATAAGACAGTTATTATTAAATGAATACTATTTTACAAAGGTATAAGTTCCCTGCCGATATGCAAGGAACTTACGGGTTTATTTTAAAATAGTTTCTTCAGCTGGTCAAGCAGGCCGAGTTCGTTTAGGAATACGATGCCGATGGCGATCGGGGAAACGTATTTCATGAAGAAGACATAAATGGAGAAGAGACGGAACTTGATCGTCCCTTCGTTGGTCAGCTCGGCTTTCAGGATTTTCTTGTCGACACGTGTTCCGACGAAGATGCAGGTCAGCATTCCTCCTAACGGCAGCATGATCTTGGCCGTCAGGTAATCCAGTGCATCGAAAAGATCAGTCCACCTATCGTGAACTCTTTTTAATAATCCGAACGAGAGTGAACTGAGAATGCCTAAGATGAATACACCGATCGAAACGAGCCAAGCCGCTCTTTTCCTTGTCATACGGAACTCTTCATGGATATAGGCGGTCACCACTTCATGCAAGGAAATGGTAGAAGTCAGTGCCGCCATCGCCAGCAAGATATAGAAAATAAGCGACCACAAGCTGCTGAACGGTAACTGCTCGAATACATTGGGCAAAGTGATGAATACCAGTTGGGCGCCTGCCGATGGGGCAATCCCGAAGCTGAAGACTGCCGGGAAGATCATGATCCCTGCCAGGACTGCCACAAAAGTATTGATGATCGTCACCTGCCAAGCTGTTGCCAACATGTTGGTGTCTTTCCCGAAATAAGAAGAGTAGGTGATAAGGCAACCCATGCCGAGACTCAGCGAAAAGAACGCCTGCCCGACGGCACTCAGTACAACGGATGAAGTCAGCTTGCTGAAATCCGGTTTGAACAGGTACACCAGTCCCGCTTCTGCATTTGGCAGCGTGACGGAGCGTACACACATCACGACCAGGATAAAGAACAGGAGTGGCATCATGATCTTGGAGGCCCGTTCGATGCCTTTCTCCACACCTGAGGCAATCACGAAATGCGTCAGTCCGATAAAGACTGCTGTCCAGAAGATCGGCCGGAGTGCATTGGAAGAGAAGTTGTCGAAGCCGGCGGTAAAGTCCACACCCGGCGTACTGTAGAGGTTGCCGTTTACTGTCTGCCAGACGTATTCGAGTGTCCAGCCGGAAACGACCGCATAGAAGCCCAGGATCAGGAAAGCGGCCAGGATGCCGTTGTATCCGATCCAGCACCATTTCGTCCCGGGGGCCATTTTCTTGAACGAACCGACCGTATTGCTGCGGGAGTAGCGGCCGATAAAGAATTCGGTTACCATTACCGGAATTCCTAAGAATATCATGAAGAGAATATAGATAAGCAAGAATGCGGCACCGCCGTTCGTCCCTAACATATAAGGAAAACGCCAAATACTTCCCAGTCCTACGGCGCATCCTACGGTAGCTAGGATAACTCCGAGTTTACTACCGAATGTGACTCTGTTGTCCACCATGTTTGAATGAATAATTAAGAATTAAAGATTAAGAAATAATTGCCCTCTTTTCACTTTCAACTGTCCCCTTTCAACTGTTGAACCGTTCCGTCCTTGATATGGATCACGCGGTCTGTATCGGTTGCCAGTTGCTCGTCGTGTGTGACGATGACGAATGTCTGGTGCATCTGGTTGCGCAAGTCGAAGAAGAGCTTGTGCAGCTCTTCCTTGTTCTTGGTATCCAGGCTTCCTGATGGTTCGTCTGCGAGGATTACGGACGGGTTGTTGATGAGGGCGCGGGCAACGGCTACGCGCTGTTTCTCTCCGCCTGACAGTTCGTTCGGTTTGTGGGACATCCGATCGGTCAGGTTCATGAAGTCAAGAATCTCCTTCGCCCTTTTCTCGGCTACAGCCGGTTTTTCACGGGCGATCAGTGCCGGGATCATCACGTTCTCCAAAGCCGTGAACTCCGGGAGAAGCTGATGGAACTGGAAAACGAAGCCGATGTTCCGGTTGCGGAATGCCGCCAGTTTTTCTTCCGAAAGGCGGACGGTTTCGGTCCCGTTTATATATAGTTTGCCGCTGTCCGGAGCATCAAGTGTCCCGATGATCTGAAGCAGGGTAGTTTTTCCCGCCCCGCTCGGACCGACAATCGCTACGATCTCACCTTCGCCTATCGTCAAGTCGATTCCTTTCAATACTTGCAGGGAGCCGAAGCTTTTGGTTATTCCTTCTGTTTGTATCATATCAGTTGAAAGTTGAAAGTTGAAAGTTGAAAGTTGTATAAGGAAAAGAATAACTTCTCATTTTCAACTTTCAACTTTCAACTGGTTAATAACATATGAGGCTAAGTAGCATCCGAATATTGCCGGCATATAGGAAACGGTTCCGGTCGTTGTCCGTTTGCATTGTTCGCCTTCCACTTCTACGACGGCATCAGGATTGGCTATCTCGGTAGAGAAGACAACCGGAATCCCTTTGTTGACGCCCAGACCGCGCAGTCGTTTGCGTACGGCTTTTGCCAATGCGCAGTTGCAGGTCTTCGAGATATCCGCGATCCTGACTTGTGACGGGTCCATCTTGGCTCCGGCACCCATTGAGGAAACGACAGGGATATTTCTCTGATAAGCGTGATACAAGAGGAATACTTTCGGACTGAGGGAATCGATCGCGTCGACGACAAAATCGTACCGGGTCGCCGAAAGTACCTCTTCCGTCCGTTCGTCGCGCAAAAATTCGTTCAGGACACCTAGTTTCAGACGGGGATTGATATCTAACAGGCGACGGGCTACGACTTCAGCTTTCGGCATCCCCAACGTCGAATGTAACGCCGGCAGTTGGCGGTTGATATTGCTTTCGTTCACCGTGTCGGCGTCGACGATCGTCATGTGGCCGATTCCGGCGCGGCATATCTGTTCGGCTGCATAAGCTCCCACACCTCCTAGTCCCACTACCAGCACATGGCTATGTGCCAGCCGCTCCATCCGGTCGGCGCCTAACAAAAGTTCCGTCCGTGTGTTCCAATTGTAACTCATTAAAATGATTTTGGATGCAAAAGTAATAAATCAATCAGAAATGCCCTGCTATTTAGCCATCTTTTAACGAAAAAAGGGGCGATACACTCCGATTGTGAGAGATAAGGAATAATTCGTATCTTTGTCCGCAATAAATTCAAATACTTATGAAGATACAACTCTATTGGCTGCTTTTGGCAGCTTTATTGTTATTGTCTGGAAAAGCAGACGCCGCAAATAACAAGAAACCGTTTGTCATCCCTGAATTGCAGGAATGGAGAGGAGCTCAGGGGATGTTCACTCCTACGGCTACATCCCGGATCGTGTATACCGGAAAAGATCCGTCTGTAGCCCGTGTTGCCAATCAGTTTGCCGAAGACTACGAGCTGATGTTCGGCCGTCGGATGCAGGTCGTGCAAGGTCGTGCGGCTGCCGGCGATTTTGTGTTCTCCCTCTCGTCCGACAGCCGGTTGGGAGAGGAAGGCTACACGATGAAGATCACTGACCGCGTCATCGTTACTGCTCCTAAGAGCAAGGGGCTGTATTGGGCTACCCGCACGTTGCTACAACTGACCGAACAGCAGGGTAATCAGGCTTTGCCGAAAGGGACAGCCCGTGATTATCCCGACTATGCGATCCGTGGTTTTATGATGGATTGCGGGCGTAAATTTATTCCAATGAGCATGTTACGTGATTATGTGAAGATGATGGCCTACTATAAGATGAACACATTCCAGATCCACTTGAACGATAATGCTTTCAAGCAATATTACAATCACGACTGGAACAAGACCTATTCGGCTTTCCGCCTCGAATGTGAAACTTTTCCCGGACTGACCGCCCGCGATGGCTATTATACAAAAAAAGGAGTTTATCGCCCTGCAACAACTCGCCGATAGCCTGGGTGTGGAGATCATTCCGGAGATAGATGTCCCGGCACATTCGCTTGCTCTTACACAGTATAAGCCGGAGATCGGCAGCGAAGAGTACGGCATGGATCATCTCGACTTGTTCAAGCCGGAAACTTACGAATTCGTGGATGCTCTTTTCCGCGAGTACCTGGAAGGACGTAATCCCGTCTTTACCGGCAAACGTGTCCATATTGGAACGGACGAATATTCCAATAAAAAAGCAGGATGTGGTGGAGAAATTCCGTGCTTTCACCGACCATTACATCCGTTTTGTGGAAGGTTTCGGCAAGCAGGCTTGTGTCTGGGGAGCTTTGACGCACGCAAAGGGTGAAACACCTGTAAAATCTGAAAACGTGCTGATGAGCGCTTGGTATAACGGGTATGCCGATCCGAAAGAGATGATCAAACAAGGCTATGACCTGATTAGTATCCCTGACGGGTATCTGTATATCGTTCCCGCAGCAGGCTATTATTATGATTATCTGTATACGGAAATGCTTTATAAAGAATGGACGCCCGCCCATGTAGGGAAAGAAGTGTTTCCCGAAAAGCATAAAGCAGATCAAAGGCGGTATGTTTGCTGTCTGGAACGACCATGCGGGTAACGGCATCAGCACGAAGGATATTCACTATCGCGTGTTTCCTGCTATGCAGACGTTGGCTGTTAAGATGTGGACGGGAAAGGATTGTACGGTTCCGTATGCGGACTTTAACAGCGCCCGTATGGCGATCAGCGAAGCACCTGGCGTGAACGTGGCCGGACGTATCGGGACGGAGCCGCGTTCCGTTTACAACCTCGAAACTTTGAAGCCGGGAATGGAAACGGGGTTGAAAGAGATTGGCTATCATTATACCGTCTCTTTCGATATCAAAGCGGAGGCGGAGGAAAAGGGAACCGAATTGTTTCGTTCGCCTGATGCTGTCTTTTACCTGTCTGATCCGGCTTCCGGAAAGTTGGGATTTATCCGGGATGGATATCTGAATACCTTCAACTACCAGTTTTATCCAGAAGAGACCGCATCGGTAACCATTACTGGGGACGAGAAATCTACGCGGCTTTACATCGACGGTAAGTTGAAAGAGGATCTGGCTATCCGGAAACAGTATTTCAATGGAGGAAAAGATTCGATGAATTATGTCCGCACATTGGTATTCCCATTGGAAAAAGCGGGAAATTTCAAGAGCTCGATCCGTAATGTGGAAGTGCTGAACTATTGCAAGTCGGAGATGTAGGCTTAACTGGTGACAATTGTGGAATTATAGACGGGGCGTGTGGATTTTTTCTACACGCCCCGTTTGTTTTATGGGGTGACTTCCCGCTTTGCAAGCGCTTTTATCGGTTTGGCATGGCGTTTGTATTTATGTCAATGTAATGGAGTTTAGGTTATAAGAAGATTGTTTAGATTTAGGTTTTAAGATTATGAAAAAGATTGTTTTAGCATTAGTCGTTGCAGTTGTTGCATGTGTGGTGGTATTTGCATCTCAGGATGCGAAGTGTAGACAGGCTGCTGTATATTCATCTTTCGAACAGGTTACTCCCGATGGGTTTCGGAGAATAGATATGCAAAACCTCCCACATGCCGTATTACGGACAATGGGAACCTCTTCTTCTTATGAGGGTTGTACTTTTGAAGGAGCTTATATGATGGGGAATCCCGGACATGAAACTTATAAGATCGAGATTGGTAATCGGACCGGAGCGAGGAGTTTGTGTTGATGAACGGCCGTGGAGAAGTGATTAAGTAAGAAATTATATTGGATGATTATATTGGAAGGAAGTGTGTCGAAATCTATCTGTTTTTCGATCAAGAAAAAGATGATTTTGACACACTTCCTTTTAGGTTATTTTATTTTCCGATAAATCATTTCCAAAGCCACTAATCTTGTCGTTTTGCCGGCTTCTATGCCCGGCAGGTCCTTTCCTCTCAGTTTTTCCAGGCGGTTAGAGTCGCCATATCCACCGGCTCCTGCAAACGTGCAGTCCATTCGGGAAGATAGCCGCGAAGTCCCAGATATTGCACCATGCGGAAGTGAGGACTCATATAATCCACATCCTTGAAATACATAAGCGTCGCTTTCTGGTCGATCAGCTTGTCCTGTAGGCGGGAGAGGTCGATGTTCTGCACCTTCACCTTTCCGTCAATCGAAAGGGCTGAAGCGATACCGGCGGCCTGTCCCATCGCCATCCAGCAAGGCTCCATGCGCAGGGTGGAAAATCCGATGTGCGAACCCGACACCGGGACGGGCAACAGGAGGTTGCCCACTTCTTTCGGGACCATCACGCCATAGGGGACTGTGTATACTGCCGACGGATAGCTCAGGAAGCCGTCCAGATGCACTCTTCCTTCTTCTCTTTTCCGTACCGCATGCGAATCCAACGCATAATGGCTCGCCGTTATGCTGCTTTGGTGGATGGGCGGGCGGCTACCGATCGTTACCGGAATGGCATCGTTGGCGGTAAAGAAATATGCACCTTCGAAACGACGGCCTTCACGGACGTAGACCTGGCGCGGGAAATGTCCGTTGTCCGCATATTCGTCTTTCGAAAGTCCCCATTCTTTTGCCGCTTTGCGGAAGTGGGCGGGCAGTTCGGGATCGTTTTGGGCGAACCAGAAAAGGCCTTCGGTGTATTCACGCAGACGTTGGGCGAACTTGTCGCGCCATTCCCACGAAGAGGTGGGCCAGGGCCAGTTCTCCTCAGGCAGGTCGGTCGATACGAACACACCGTGCTGGTTATTGGCGTCCGTCTTCATGTTCGGGACATGGACGATGTTGGTGATCTTGGCGATCCCCCATTTGTCACCCGGAAGTTTGGAGGGGTTGCCGGCCTTGATATGTTTCCGGTTCTCTTCCATCATTTCGGGTGTCACGCATTGCATGGCGGCATCCGTGTTGCGTCCGGTCCAGACATCCTCCACGATGGAGGCATAGTCTTCGCGGTTATAACGGGCCGGCTTGGTGAAGGCCACACGGTTCGCAGGATTATTGGTCAGACAGAGGCGGTAATTGTAGGACTGCACGGCATTGTCTTTCTTGAACGTGCTGCCGTCCCCTTCCGGACCGCCCCAATATTTGTAGACGCGCCCGGCTCCGGGCTCGCCGAACTCGTCTTTCCCTTCGCGCCCTACACGGAAAGGAACGCCGGCGGCAGCTCCGAGGTCACCTTCGTAGGTGGCATCCAGGAATACAGAACCGGTATATTCCTCCATCTCCCCGGTTTCGCGGTTCAGGATACGGATCTTTTCGATGCGGTTGTCGCGCATGACTATGTTTTCATCTTCGGCATCGAACTGGCGCATGGTCAGGACCGTGATCTTGTCCTTCTGCCCGTCGAGCATCTTCTGGAAGATGCGTGCCCCGACGGAGGGTTCGAAGTGGTAGCCGTCGCTGCATACTTTCACCTGCTCGGAGCCAGGACCGTAGGTGTCGATATAGTGTTGTTTCACTCCGTCCACAAACTCACGGAACAAGCCGGTCGTTGCGGCACGGGTGGCGATGTCGGTTGCTCCGAGTCCGTTGGCGGGAAGTCCGCCTACATAGCGGGTACGTTCGAGTATTACCGATTTTTTCCCCATCCGGGCAGCCGAGATGGCTGCCATGATCCCGCCGGGGTTGCCGCCGACGATCACCAGGTCGTAGGACGACTGGCCGAAAGCGGTCGCACAGGCCAAAAGGAGGGAGAGTACAAGTGTTTTCTTTCTCATAAAGTGCTATTTACTGTTTAATATTTCTTGGGCATAACGGGCATAGTGGCCTTGCAGACCGTCGGCATACCGGCGGAGCACCTCTTCTCCGATACCGTCCTGGTCGCCGCATAGGTAAAGGGCTCTTGCCAAATGCAACTCCTTCAATGCGAGGTTACGGGTAGACGTGTCGTTGAGGTCGGGGACCGCATTGCTACGTGCTTCGGCAAATGAAAGGATCGAATGGCCCCGTACACCCGGTGTCGTCAGCATGGCCAGCAGTACGGGGACAGCTTCGCGGCTGCCGATTGCTTCGGTGGCCATAGTGATGGCACGGAAGTGGGAAAGATAGTCTTCCGGCTCCAGCTTCTTTGTTTTTTCCAATATGGTGGGAAGGACGGATGTATCGCGGGCGTTTCCCAATGCGGTGATAAGGGCATCCAAGCGGCTGAGGCACATCCCGAATTGTCCCATGCCGGTGTAGTGCCAGCCCTCGTCCCAGTTTTTATATTGCCGGATGGCTTCAGCCAGTACCGGGGCATGTTTCCCTTGTCCTAAGATACACAGGATGCTGGCAAGGATCACTCTCTCTTCCGGCATAGTGGCTCCGGCGATTTGTTTGCTGGCGAGCTGTATGCAACGTTCGGGATCGGTCAGTAATATTTCGAGCCCTTTATAATTATCCGTCACGCTGGCGATAGCCTTCTTCATCTCGGAATTACTGAAACCTTTAAACTCCTTATCCGTCAGCACCCGTTGCGGCAGATTCCCGATCTCGACCAGGTGACGCTGCACCTTCTTGATGTCTATCTTTCGGGGAGATTTGTTTTCTTTGACACATAGGGCGGAGAGATAGCCGACTGCATATCCCTGGTTTTGCAGGCAGGGTTGCATGCGGATCACCGGCATGGCATCCCGGTGCGCACTTGCTCCCAGGCCGGTGGTCAGGATACCTTCCAATCCTTTCGGTAACAGGCAGCGCAAGGGGACATCTGCATCATAAATCTTGTGGCGCTTTTCCGGTGGGTTTAGGATGAAGAGCGGGTCTATGATCATACCGTGTGTATCGAACGAACTTTTGTGATAAGAAATCGTGTCGGGATAGCGGCGATGGTTGATCACGTCGTATACCGAGATGATGTAGTCTCCGATTATCCGCCGGCGTTCGCGTGTCTGGGGGATTTTGACCAGATCGTATTGTCCTTGCAGTTTTGTTTTGGCTTGGACAAAAGCGCGTGATACATCCAGAATATCCGTGTCGTCTACGAACAGCCAGTCGTTGTTGTTGTAATAGTCGCCCGGCGCCCATTTTCCAGTTCCCGCACCTTGTACGGCGATTGTTTTTTTACCTGTATAATCGAATGCCGCCCGGCAGCAATGGCTATATCTGCGCTTCCAGTGCTGTCTATCAATATTTTGGATAGGATGACGCCTCGTCCGAAGGGAGTGGCGACTACGACTCCTTTACTTGGCTTCGTTCTATCAAAGCACCGCATCCCATCACGCCGAACCAGAGTTTGCCTCCTGCCTGTAACAGCTCTTTACGATGCCATTCCATTTTCCAGTCGGCAGGGAAACGTCCTTCTCCTTTGGGTTGTCTTGGATGGTCTTTAGGTGCCATTGCCAGGACACTCTTGTCTATATGAGCGGTATATCCGCCTCGGAACCCATCCCAATAGACACCGATCATTCCTAGTGTACTCAATCCTCCAAGCCCGTGCAGGTATTCCAATACCAATGTATTGGCTCCCTGTTTGGCTGCAGATATTCCGGCGGACGCACCTGCTGTGCCGCCTCCCATCACAACTACATCGTAGCTGCCTAAAACCGGAAGCGCACCTGCTGGAGAGTCGACGAACCCCTTTTGCAGGGACGGACGGAGTGGGGAGAGCAGTTCGCCTGTTTGTCCGTAGTTTGAAGCGTTTACTTTAAGCTGGCGGACAGTGGCCTGAGCTGGTACGGGTATATCCTTTATCTGCCTGGCTACTGTTTCGCCCATCATTTCTCCTATGAACAGGGCCGGAACGGGGCGCATCACTTTGGCTGCCAACTCTCTTGGTATCTCAGCACAGGGACCGAGTACCCATAGGTTTGCAATATTCTTAGATTTGAATGCTTGCATCGGTAACTTGCGCCAGGACACCGGATTCCCGTTATATGCTTTCTCGCTGTTAATCGTTTGTTTCGGAATATACCAGAGCAGATCCGAGCTGTCGACCTGGTCTATATCCCATGTCCGGTTACGGATGATCTGTTCGACCTCGGCCAGTGATGCATACGAGTCGTCTTTGAGTGGTAAATGGAATGTATAGCGGGTGACCGGATAGCTTTTCTCACCAACCTTGATGGGCTGGGATAATTCTTCGGCCTGGATAATTTCCGGTGCTTCTTTCGGGGTATTTCCTACTACGGTATAGCAGAATTCTTGCGAACCTGCGATAAAAGGTTTACGTTCTGCTCCTAATAGTCCGGTAACGGATGCATTGTGCGTCGCATCGATAATCGCTTTGCAACGGATAGCCTGTCTGCCCGAACGGTTTGCAATCACGACTCCCGCAGGTTTACCGGACGGGTCCGTCAGCACATTCGTTACATAGCTGCTGTAGAGGAACTGTACGTTGTTGTCGATCAGCTCGTCTTCCAGCGTTTTCTTTATATGAAGCGGAGTCGGGAAATTTTTCCCCGGAAAGAGCTTGCGTGCAAGTGCTGTCTGCAGTTTTTCCCCTGCTTCTCGCTCGTAGAGATGTGAGCCGCATATGTCTTCACCCAGATAGGGCATATAGCCAACCAGGTAAACTCGACTACCTGTTTTCGCTGCGGCAACAGCAGCGGCAATAGCACGTGAACTTCCACCCGCGACCACAAGATCTACTTCTGCAATCACCGGAATCTTACGCGCCCCTTCATGGCAGAACCCTTCATCTGGAACGGCTGACTTCATGGCCGCTTTTGCTTCCGTCACGCTACCTAAAGAGGCTAATGCGCCTCCGGCTGCCGTTACTTTTAAAAAATCACGTCGTGTAATCATGGTATTCTCTTTTTATACTTGGTTTTTATGGGAACTATAAAGATAAGAATTTTATTTTTAGGAACTAATATAATAGCATCGGCAAATAAGGCACCCTTCGAACGGCAGCCGTCAATCTTGATAGAAGATGTCCAGTTGCCTTTCTCAAACGCGTATGTGCCTAAACTTACCCATGCACCTTTGTGAGATCTGGGAGATATTTCTACTTGCTTGGTCCCCTCTTTACCCGTAATGTCAAAAGCCATAACTTCGGGCATTTCCTGGTCGGGAAGAGCTGTGCAGTAAAAGAACACTTCGTATGTATCCGCCTTTTTTAATAACAGGCATAAAGGTGAAAGAACAATTGTTCTTTTGGTTCGCCGACTTTAAGAAGCTGTTCTTATAATGCGCTCCAAAGCTTTTTTGCCAATGTCCGGATCTTTCTATTTTGTCGATATCGCTGTCATCGACTAATATTTCGGGAGTAGAACCGTCCAGATAAGGATTCTCTTTCAGGATTTTCCTTAGCTTGGTTACGTCTATTGTCTGGACGTCGGTATTATCGTCGATCGCTAATGCCGATGCTACGGCTGCCGACTGTCCCAGCACCATAAAGACCGGTTCCATCCGGATCGATCCGAAAGCGATATGGGTGGAAGAAATACATACGGGGACCAGTAGATTAGTACATTCTTCGCGTTTAGGCGTAATGCTCTTGTACGAGATCGGATAGGGTGGGAAGCCATGATATTGGACATCCCCTTCATTTTTTACCATACCGTTTGTAACGATACGTTGGCAATTATGAGAGTCCATTCCGTAGGCGGCCATTCCGATTGCATCTCCCACAGTCTCTTCCCCTTGGCAATTTTTTTGTGTCATGATATATTCCCCGTTCAGGCGTCGGGCTTCGCGCACATATAGTTGGGTCGGAAAGTTATCATTGTCAACAAATTCATCTTTCGCCCATCCGAATCTGGAAACCTGGTCGCGAAGTTTGGAAGGGACTCTTTCATCGTGTGTGAGGAAATAGAGCAGTCCTTTTGTATAGTCTACATGTTCTTGCCAGATCCGTTCGCGGGTTACATAGTTGCCATCCGGATATTCGTAATTCATACCGATCATATCAGTTGATAGTGGTCCGCGATTATTCACGTCATACTTATTATCTGGCATCATACCCCAGTTAAATAAGAGATAATTATCTATGTGTAAATCCATTTTACGGATAGCACGTGCCAATAGTTCATATTTGGCCGGATCATAGTTTTCAGGTTTTTCGAACGGACGTTGATTTTCTTTATTGTCGGTAAGGCATAAACGGAAATTGTATGCTTGTACGAGTTTATCTCCACTTCCTCTTTCTTTCAGTGTATTAGGTTGGATTCCCCAACATAAGCCACTATTCGGATCGCCTTCTTTTAGATATGGGTCTACTCCGTCCGGAAATTGATGCCAGAAAGACATTTGGACTCCGTTAAGAGTCTCGTCGTGTTCTTCGTTTCCTTCACGTCCTACAAAATAAGAGACACCGGCTTTTGCCATTAAATCGCCTTCATACGAACAATCAATGAATTGTTTGGCTTTAACTTGTATCAAGGTCTTTTTGTCTGGTTTCTGGGAGTCTTCCAAAGTGATACTTTGTATTCTCTTATTCTGAACTTTAGCATTTGTTATCCGGCGATAATACAGGACATCTAAATCTGCATCTTTCACAAAGCGGTTCATGGTTGCAGTCGCGACACTTGGGGGAAAAGGTCCATTGCTCGAATTTATTATAATGCTCTCCAATACGACGATAGAAAAGGCGTGCCAATCCGGTAACTGCATATTTGTTTCCGATATCTGTTGCACCTAATCCACCAGTAGTCATACCTCCTAAATATTTACCAGGCTCTACCAAAAGAACGGATTTACCCATCTTTTTTGCAGAGTAAGCAGCTACAACACCTGCGGATGTTCCTCCGTATATGCAAATATCGACTTCTTTGACAGCGGATGTATTTTCCTTTTTTTGAAAATGGCAGGAAAATAATGTTATACAAAGAATACAAGGAAATAATTTATACTTCATAATGGCGATATTTATTAATCGAAGTTTTAAAATATTATTTCAATGGATAATCGAAGCCTCAATTATGGATTTTCAACATTGAAAATCCATAATTGAGGCTTCGATTGCTAGAGATTAATACCCGTCGTTTTGCGTTAGGTTACCGTTGACCAAAATATCGTTAGCTGGAATAGGCCACAAATAGTTTTTCTTTGGGTCAAAAGACATTTTGTAGAATGTAGTGATATATCCAGCGGTTTCCATAGGTGCAAGATTGGGCAGTCCGTTTTCATCGATTGTCGGTATGCCACCGATAGGATAGTTACCTTCGTCCCAGTTCTTTAACAAAGTTATGAAGTCTTGAGACAATTCGATGTTTGATTCACTGCCGGTCAAACCATTCCAATTGGCGGAGTTAGACCAGGCACGATTCAAGTAATACATGGACTTGTTGTGTGATTTTTCAGCAATGCGCCAACGCAACAGGTCGCGATAACGAATCCCCTCGAATGCGAATTCCGAACGACGGTCCATGCGGATGATTTTGCGTAAAGCCTCTTGTGATTGTACTTCTACGCGGGGGTAAGCGATACCTGTTTCGCGATAGGCACGTTCACGGATCAGATTGATCGTTTTGTCCAAGTCGTCTTGTGTACATTGTCCCATTTCGTTCTTCGCTTCCACGTAAGTCATCAGTACCTCAGCATAACGTAGGTATGGATAACAGTTGTCTGCTTTTAGATTATAATTGTTGAAATCTTTCCAGTCATCCTTCACAAATTTACGGAGAATCAATCCGTTATAAGCTGAATGTTGATTCGATGCTTTGGAGTCAGTGTTGACTACCATTTTACCGGTAGACACTTCGTATACCGTATTTGCATAAGGACTGGGATTGAATTCATAGCCTAATGTGATATAATCTGGATATTTTTCAGGAAATGTCCCATCTTTTTTGGACTGTTCATATTCTGCATAGTCAGCAGAGTATTTAGTTTTGAAAGGTTGGATTGTCATTGCCAGACGCGGGTCTCGGTTGGCAAATGGATCTTTCGGGTTATAGAGCGGTGATTTGTCAATAGGCAAACCGTCCGTGCAGGTGTAGGAACAGAACAGCTCCAATGATGGACTTTGGTTGCAATGGCCACCGATTTTGCGTATGACAAAGTCACGTACATTTTCCATGAAACCATATCCTTTTTTTAATGTCAAGTCTCCTTTGAAATAAAACATAAATTCGGGAGAACTGGTAGCTTGGAATATTTCCCGATAATTGTCGTGTAATTTGTAGACTCCGAGATCCATACATTTTTGTGCAGCATCAACGGCGGTTTGCCAGTCTTCGTGGAAGAGGGCAAAACGGGCTTTGAAACCGAGGGCGGCTCCTTTGGTCGGCCGTTGTTGACCTTTGTAGGAATTGGGCAGATATTCGGCCGCTTTGTCTAAACATTCAAAAGCATATGCAAGCACTTCGTTTTTGGGTGAGCGGGTTGCCACGTATGCTTCATCCAAAGTCATACCTTTATTCAACACGCAATCTCCATAATAGGCAGTCAGTTCACAGTAGGCAAACCCTAACATGAAATAGGCTTCCCCCCTTGTATTGGTTTACTTTGCTTTCACTGATTCCGGTCGCAGAACCATTGTCCAATGCTTGAATTACTTTTTGTTGCACGGGCGATGGACTTGTATAAGGAACTCCAGCGTGTGGAGGAGGTCCCCCATTGAGAAGTGACTGTTCCGAGCGTAACTTCGTTGGAACCATTTCGGTTTAACAAATCATCATCCCAATAGATGGCGTCAATCGGAAAGAAGTCTGGTCTCCACAAATCATTAAGTGCCATTTCTATTTCGGTTTCATCGTGATACCAATTTTCACTCGATCCTTCAGAAAGTGGATTTAGGTCGAGGTTTGCACAGGCTGTCATGCTTAGTGAGACTATTCCGGTTAATAGATATTTGTTTATTTTGTTCATAACAGGATTTTTTTAATTAAAATGAAACATTCAAGCCAAAAATATAAGAAGACATGATCAAGTCTTTTGCGCGATCCCCCATTCGGGATCGAATCCTTCGGGATATTTCGAGAAGGCAGGCAGGTCATTCGCACTGAAATAGACTCTCAACTTGTTAACAAAAAACTTCTTCGTGAATTCAGATGGGAGCGTATAACCTAATGTGATGTTTTTGATACGCATATAAGCTCCGTTGAAAATATAGAAGTCACTTTTTGCATAAATATTGGCACTATTGGTCGTCAATTTCGGATATTTTGCCTTGGCATTTTCTGCATCCGTTGCTGTCGGACTCCAATGGCTTTCGATCAGAATTACCGGACAAGAATATGCTTGATAATTGAATGGTGTACCGGGCAAGTTCCAGTAGGCTAATTGATGTCCAACACCTTGAAATGATAAATTGAAATCCAAGCCTTTCCATTCTGCCCATAGAGAGCCACCGTATTGCATTTCTGGTAGGGAATTGCCCAAGCGTACACGATCGGCGGAAGCAGTGATTTTGCCGTCTCCATCTATATCTTGGTAACGTATGTTACCTGCTTTATCGTTGTTAGTCAGAACTGGAATGGTATTTCCGTTTTCGTCCAACATGGCAGCATCATTCAAGATAATGCCCATACTTTTGTATCCGTACCATTCGTTAAAATAAGACCCTTCTTCAGTGATCTTGTTATCATCGATTTTCTGTCGGTTTGCCATGTATCCCATTTTAGAACGATAATCGGACAAATTGAAACTTACACCGTATCTGAAATCGTTGATTTGATCGCTCCAGGAAAGTTCAAGATCCCAACCTTTCGTATTCATATCGGCTGCGTTGTTTTGCGGTGCGTTATAACCAAAATAAGAAGGGAATCCAACTTCCATCAGCATATCAGTTGTCTTTTTGTAATAATAATCGGCTGATGCACGAAGTCTGTTATTTAGCAAAGTGATGTCAGCTCCGAAACCATAGGTGGTGGTCGTTTCCCATGTTAGGTTGTTGAAAGCATAGTCTGTCTGATAAGCCGTTTGTACGACATCTGCTACACCTGTAGTTGCATTTGGAATAAAACCTGTGCCAAAACTGAGTATTGCTTGATAAGGAAACTCCTTCCCTAGACGTTCGTTTCCCAATTGTCCAATTGAACCGCGTAACTTTAAATAATCTACAATGCTTTTGTTGAACCAAGGTTCTTCGGAAATAACCCAACCTGCACTAACGGAAGGAAATGTACCCCCAACGGTGGCCATCAGCAAAACGTGAAGAACCATCTGAGCGAATATTAGCTTGCAGCATATAGCGATCTGCCCATGAATACATGATACGACCGAAGAATGAACGATAGGCATTATGTCCAGCTTTTCCGCTATTGTATTGGTAGTCTTCAGGCCCTAAATTCAAGTAAGGATAATTGACCAAATTAAAATTGGTTCGTGAAGCACCTTCTTCTTCCCATTTGTAAGAATAATCTTCATAACCAGCCATCAATCCGATAGAGTGGCGTTTCAGTTGCATTTTATAGTTGGCATAGAACTGCTTAGTCAAGCTATGGTTGTCGTTACGACTTTCACTGAGACTAGTTGAAGCATAGCCAACTCCGGGAATCGGGTCACCGGTGATCCGGTAGACTTCGTATCTTTGCGATGGTCTTTTCCTTTGTAAAAAGAATATTTTGGTGCTACGATGGCAGTTAATGTTAATCCTTCTATGGGTGTGATATCTAATTGTAATTTACCACCCACACTGTAGTTCTGTTTTTCATGGAACCGCCTAATTGGTGCTCGGCAATAGGGTTGTCACCATCTTTGCCATCGGCAAAACGTCCGTCAGACCAATAAGCATTGTAGATCGGTGCACGCTCCATTAAGGTAAAGATCGATCCGTGAGGTTCATTTGCGTTAGAATATAGTAAATTCAAGTCAACATTGGCATGTATCCAATTATTGATTTGGTAGTCATTGTTCGTGCGGATATTGAAACGCTCGTAGTCTTTTGTTTGGATAAGTGCTTCCGAATTGTAATAGTTGAGACTGAAGTTTGTTTTCAGTTTTTCCGTACCTCCACTGAGCGAGAGAGAGTGTCTTTGGTGATGTGTGCTACTTTTCAATCCTAAATCCATAAAGTCGGTATCTGCATAGCGGTCCGGATCTTCAGCTCGTAGTTGTGCGTAATTGTTGATTACATCTTCGGAGTAAAGTGAATGGAGGGATGATGCACCATCGTTGAAAGCTAATTCGTTAAGACCACTCATCCATTGTACGGCATTAGCGAATTTAGGTTTTGCGGTCGGTGTGTTGATGCCGTATTCTCCATTATATGAAAGATGGAATTCCTTGTTTTTGGCACGTTTGGTTGTGACCAATATGACACCTGCCGCTGCGCGTGAACCGTAAATAGCAGCCGAAGCTGCGTCTTTCAAAACCTGAATGTCTTTTACGTCTTCAGGGGCAATATCTGTAAGAGTGCCAGGCACTCCATCCACGATCACTAATGGGTCATTAGTTGACATGGTCGTGACACCACGTACGCGGATAGTAGCTCCGGCTGACGGGTCGCCGCTGGAACGTGTGATCTGTACGCCGGCCATCTGTCCTTGTAATTGACTGGAAAGCTGCGGTGTACTCTTCATCCGAACTTTGTCGCCTCCCAAAGAAGAGGTCGATCCTGTCAGGTCGATTTTGCGTGCCGTACCGTAGCCGATCACGACGACTTCATCCAATGTCTCCGAATCTTCTTCGAGGGTGATGTTGTAGGAGTTTTGTGAACCGACTTTTATTTCGGTCGGCTTGTATCCGATGTAGGAGATGAAAGTATAGCACCTGGTGCTATACTGATGTTGAAGAGGCCTTCAACATCAGTAATGGACCCGTTAGTCGTTCCTTTCTCTACAACATTGGCTCCGATGATCGGGTCACCGTTATTGTCTAGGACTTTCCCCGTGATTTGCTTGGCCTGTTGTTGCCGTGCGTATGCTTTTCGCATAATGTTGATATTCCGATCGTTGATCGTATAAGTCAGTCCTGTTCCTGTCAATGCTTGTGTCAGGATTTCATCGATTTGATTACTGTTGGCCTTTATGTTGACTTTAATGTCTGCAACATCTTTATCTACATAGAAAAATAGGAATTCGCTTTGTTTTTCTATCTGTGAAAACAAGTCGGTGAGAAGCATCCGTTCAGTTTTGATGGATATCACTACCGATTGTGAATAGGTAGGTTCCGCTTGCATAGTGGAAGGTAAAACTGTTAATAGCGAAACCGCCGTAATTTTTGTAATTGCTACTAATTTTTTCAGGCTTTCAGGATGAAGATGCCTGTAATACGAAACATTTTTCATGCTTATGTATTGATTTAAGAGATTAATAATTTACTTGTTTCATGGTGTGACCCTGTTCGCTTAGTGTAGGTCTCAGTGCTACTTTTTAACATTAGCGTTTTCTCATAGGCATTATTTTTTAGTGTGCATGTTGGATATGATAATTTCCTGTTTTATTCGTCCACCGTATAGGCAAACTGTGTGAGATTACTTTTAGGATCTGTTCTATGCTTTGTTTTTGATTGAATGTACCGGAAACGGTGATGGATGGATCTGCCAGTCTTTCATCATCAATCCGGATTTCTACTTGGTAGATGTCTTTCAAGTTCTCGATCAATTCGGTGAATGGAATCGATTTGTATTTCAACAGACCGTCTTTCCAAGCTGTGAAAGTGTCGGTGTCTATTTCTTTGACATCCACCTTGTTTGTCGACCGGTTGAAAGTCAGTTGTTGGTTTGGGGTCATCACGATATTTTGCTTTGCGCCTTCGAAACGGATGGAACCTTCCACAAGGGTTGCCGTGATATCGTCTGACTCTGCATCTGCCTTCACGTTGAAGTGCGTACCCAATACGGTGATAGAAGCACCGTTCATCTCTACTTGGAAGGGCTTGCTTGGATCTTTTTGCCACTTCAAAATAGGCTTCACCTTCTAATTTGACGTTGCGGCTGTCTTTCCCGTATTTGTCGGAATAGCTTAAGCGGCTGTTTTTGTTCAATGTGATGATGGTTCCATCTTCCATCGTGAAGTTGGAGGTATGTTCGTCTGTCAGCAAGGTGTAGTGTTCGGATATACGGTCATTTGTATTATAAAGGAAAAGGGCTGTTGAGAAAATGAAAAGCAAACAGGCTGCGGCAATTAGTGGAATGGCGTTTCTCCATAATTGCCGCCGGGCAGTCTGCCTTCTTTGTACATTGATCTTTTGTTGCAGTTTGTCGGCCGAGAAAGCAGGGGCAACGGAATGTTTGAAAGCGACATCTGCATCCCAATAATTCTTGAGACGTCGGAATTCATCTCGATTTTTTCGTTTTCGTTCAGCCATTCACTTAACGAAAGGATATCGTCCGAAGAACTTTCTCCACTCAGGACACGTGCGATTATATGGTTTATTCTGTTTTCCATTCTGTGTGTTTCTATATGTATAGTCGCTGGGAAGCGAGAATACCCTTAGTCGAAATGAGAAAAAAGATAGAAAATTTTCATCTGTTCCCATTCGGAGAAAATAAATTTCCCACTGTGGGAAAATTTATTTTCAATAGGAGGAAACAAAATTTTCAATAGGTGGAAACAAATGTTTCCTGGGCATGAAACAGAAGTATCCTATGCATGAAATTTTGCTTCATGCCAGAGTGTTGCTTTTCAGATGCAATCGTCGGCAAGTGTTTCCCGCAGTTTGCGGACGGCATTCGTCAAGTGTGCCTCCAATGTTTTGACGGAGATGTCGAGGATGGCAGCCACTTCTTTATATTTGAGCTTGTCCTCGCGGACGAGTTTGAAAGCCATCTTGCATTTGGCGGGTAGCGAGTCGATTGCCAAGTTCAGGCGGTGAATTCCTTCTTGGCTGATAAGCTCTTCTTCGGGAGTCGTTTCGGTCGATGTGAAAAGGTCGATGGAGATTTCGTCCAGCGATACCTGCTCCATGTGCTGTTTGCGATAATAGCTGATCGCCTTGTGGCGGGCTACCGTATATATGTAAGAATCGAAATTAGAGATGCCGGGTAGCTGTTTGCGGTTGTTCCAGATAGCTAAGAAGGTATCGGATACGATCTCTTCGGCTTCTGCCGGCGATGAGACATACATACCCGTAAATCGCATTAGTGGCCCGAAATAGGTCATGTAAAGCGATTTAAGAGCGGTTTGTGAATCCGATAAGGCCATTTCACAAGCCCACTGTATGATATCGTCTCGATTCTCTCCCAAGTGTGAGTAAGATTAACAATGTTCTTATAATAAAAGTCGCGAATATAGCGAAAATCCCCTAGTCCGGTAACATTATTTTTTTATTCAACTGTTTCTGTGGATGTATGGTTTGACTTGTAACATGTTTGTAATATCTATGTCATTTTTGCGTAATATTTGTTTCAGACCTTTGCAACCAAATATATAACAAGCAATTATGGAGACATTCTATCTCTTTCTGATCATTTTCCTCTTTGTGCTGGCGGTGTTTGACCTGTCAGTCGGAGTTAGTAACGATGCAGTCAATTTTATGAATTCGGCAATAGGATCGAAAGCTGCATCTTTTAAAGTAATAATGGTGATTGCCGCGATCGGCATCTTTGTCGGTGCTTCGCTATCCAACGGAATGATGGATATTGCCAGGCACGGAATTTACCAGCCGCAACATTTCTATTTTTCAGAAATTATGTGTATTTTGCTGGCTGTCATGCTCACCGATGTGGTGTTGCTGGACATTTTTAACTCTCTGGGGATGCCTACTTCGACTACCGTTTCGCTGGTATTCGAATTGTTGGGCGGTACGGTTGCAATTTCATTAATCAAGATTGCCAATTCTAATGGTGCACTTCAGTTGGGTGACCTGCTGAACACGGATAAGGCTTTTACGGTGATACTTGCCATTTTTCTTTCAGTGGCGATCGCTTTCTTTTTCGGGGCCATTGTTCAATACATTTCTCGCTTGATTTTTACTTTCAACTACAAGAAACACATGAACTATTTTATCGGCTTGTTCGGTGGTTTGGCTGCCACTTCCATCTTGTATTTCATGTTGATAAAAGGTTTGAAAGAAAGTTCCTTTATGGAAGGTGATCTTAAAACGATGATTTATAGCAATACGGACACGATCGTGTGGGGAGCACTTATCTTTTTCACTTTATTGATGCAGGTTCTTCACTGGTTGAAGGTGAACGTTTTTAAAGTGGTGATCTTGCTGGGAACGTTTGCCTTGGCTTTGGCGTTTGCCGGTAATGACTTAGTGAACTTTATCGGTGTTCCGTTGGCTGGCTATTCTTCTTATATGGATTTGATGGCGCAGGGAGGCACGACTACAACCGACACTTTCCTGATGGAGTCGTTGCTTGAACCGGCCAAAACCCCGTGGTACTTCCTTGTTGGTTCCGGCTTGGTCATGGTGATTGCCTTGGCTACTTCGAAAAAGGCGCAGGCGGTGATCAAAACGTCTGTAGACCTGGCCCGGCAGTCGGATGGAAATGAAAATTTCGGAACATCGCCCGTTGCACGTGTTCTGGTGCGTACGTGCAACAATGCCTCCAATACGATATTGAGCGTGGTGCCTTTGCGAGTGAAGGACTGGATTGACAGCCGTTTCAATAATAACGAGATAATACTTGAAGATAAGGCCAGTTTCGACTTGGTGCGTGCTTCGGTGAATGTGGTGCTTTCCGGTCTGTTGATTGCGTTGGGTACTTCGTTGAAGTTGCCGTTGTCTACGACTTATGTCGCTTTTATGGTGGCGATGGGTAGTTCTCTGGCCGACCGTGCTTGGGGCGTGAAAGCGCAGTTTACCGTATCACCGGTGTGCTCTCCGTGATCGGTGGTTGGTTTATTACGGCAGGTGCAGCCTTTACGATTTGTTTCCTGGTTGCTCTGTTGATCCATGTCGGTGGTATTGCGGCAATGGCGGCGATGGTGGGGCTGGCGATCTATATGCTGATCCGTAACCAGATTCTGTATAAAAAGAAGATGAAGAAGGAAGCCATGCAGGAAGAAGTTGATTCCACGATTTCCAAACTACGTGAGACAAAGGACAAACGTGAAGCTCTTTCGCTGTTCCGTGAACATAGTCGCGACGAGCTTTGTGACGTGCTGAACTTCGCTTCCGACACTTTCAACCGCTCTGTTCATGGCTTTATGGATGAAAACCTGCGCGAACTTCGCAAGGTTATGAGCGCGATTGAGGAAAAGAAGAGTTACTTGAAACAGGTCAAACGTGTCGGCACGTTGGGCGTTACCCAGTTGGAGCATGATATTGCGATCGATAAAGGTTTGTACTATTATCAGGGGAATGATTTTGCCAGCGAGATCGTGTTCAGTATCCGTCGTCTGACGGAGCCAGGCAAAGAGCATGTCGACAATCATTTTAGCCCGCTTTGTGAAGTACAGAAGGAGGATTTCGGAAAGATGACCGATGAGATCGTTTCTTTCCTGAACCGCAGTTCGGTTATGATCGAAAGCAATGATTATCATCGTATGGATGACCTGATTGCCGAATCGGTCGATCTGACGGCTAAACTGACGCTTCTGAAGAAGGAGGAACTGAAACGTATCCAAGGACAGAGCGGTAGTACGAAGGTCAGCATGGTCTACCTAAATATGGTACAGGAAGCGCAGAATGTGGTATCTTTTACGGCTAATTTGCTGAAAGTGAGCCGTAAGTTCCAAAAAAGAATAATCGGTGTGTTACTTTTCTCTTGAAAGAAAAGTAACCAAAAGTTCAAGGCTTAACCGTCTGGGCTACTCCGGGCAAAGACTACGCTGTCGCCTGCCCGGAGTAGCGAAGCAGGTTCGGCCTTGACTTTTTGGTTACTTTTGGGTCAAGCCAAAAGTAACTATAACGATAGCATTGTCTTTTCTTTGACAAGATCACTCTCATCCATCTGAAGCGAAGGAACCGTGCACATCTTGATGTAGTCGCCGGTCTGACAGGTATAATCGTAATAAGCCTGTTGTTCGGAGGTGAAATCCTCCTTTTGGATCAAGCCGCTTTCCATGGATAAAAATTCTTCCGTATCCGTGCAGTCAGACTTCTTGATAAGTAGGATGCGGCGTGCAACCGGGTTCCGGTTGTAGTCAAGTCCGATATATAAACCGCGCAGTTGCCGGGGATTCCGGAAAAATGGGATTTGCAGATAGATTGTTACCAGCGTGAATTGAGGCGAGGGGTTTTCGCTGAACATGCAATAAAAGTTCTGTGGATCACCTGTGACTCCCATGCCCCATTGTGCTTCCCCGTAAGCATTTAACCGTCCGATGCGGATGTACTCCTTGTTTTCGGATAGACTGATGATAAAAGGTTCCATCTTCAGGCAGTCCGAGGAAGAAGAAAGGCTGTAACTCGTGTAAAGTCCGCATATGTTGTCCACCCGTGTGGTGGAAAGCAGTATTTCTTCTTGCAAATGTTCGAGGAAAGGGTTGGCTTTCCGGTCGGATTGCATGTTCGGTTCCATTTTGCCCAAACGTTCCAACAATTCCGGCAGGACGGACAGCAGGCGTCGTTTGGATATGTTGTTGACCAATACGATCGCATGGTCCAATGCCTCCTCGTGCGAGCAGTTTTTCAGTTCCTCGAAATAAGTCGGGAGCACTGTTGTGTACAGAGAAGACAGGATGCTGGGAGCCATTCCGGCACAGTCGGCAATCTCCTTCATCTTGATCCCGTTATTGCGCAGATATTCTATCTGCCGGTAGAGTTCACGGAAGTCATCCATGTTGTTCTTATTTACTGTTTTATATTGCAAAATAAATACAAGCGTGTTGCATTTCCGTTACATGAATGTTACATAAATATTGCTTTATAATCGGTTGATTTATAATATATATAAATAATGAACATTCATGTTTTCAGTAATATTCCTGTAACATGCCACGTCTACTTTTGCAGCCGTAAACAAAATGACAGCATGTTATGAACAACGAACAACAAACTAAAAAATCCATCTCGGAAACGGTTATCCGATTTTCTTTTTTTATCCTCTGGGCCGGCGGTGCGGCTCTTTTATCTTATTCATTGGTATATGCACTGCGCAAGCCTTATACGGCGGCGGCTTTCGAGGATGTCGAGTTCTTCGATATGGATTATAAGGTGGTTGTTACGATCTCCCAGATAGTAGGATATGTGATTTCTAAGTTTATGGGGATCAAGTTGATCTCCGAACTGAGACGGGAAGAGCGTTTGAGGTTTATCCTGATGTCTGTTGTGATGGCAGAGCTTTCGTTGGTTTTCTTCGGTCTGCTTTCCGCTCCTTACAATATTGCAGCTATGTTCCTGAACGGCCTGTCGTTGGGTTGCATGTGGGGGTGATCTTCAGTTTTATCGAAGGACGTCGGATGACGGATATCCTTGCCAGCTTGTTAGGTGTCAGTATGGTGATCAGTTCCGGGACGGCCAAGTCGGCTGGGTTGTATGTTATGAATAACCTGCATGTGAATGAGTTTTGGATGCCTGCATTGATTGGTGCTGTCGCACTACCTCAGTTAGCATTGCTCGGATATGCCCTGAACCGTCTGCCTCAACCGACCGAAGAAGATATTGCGATGAAATCGGAGCGTGCGACATTGAATGGGAAACAGCGTTGGGAGTTGTTCAAGAATTTTATGCCTTTCCTCATGATGTTGTTCGTTGCCAATATAGCCATCGTGGTGTTACGCGATATAAAAGAAGACTTTTTAGTGAATATCATCGATGTTTCCGAATATTCGCCTTGGCTTTTTGCGAAGATCGACAGTGTGGTGACACTTATTATCCTTGTGGTTTTCGGATTGATGGTTTTTGTGAAGGATAATCTGAAAGCTCTTTCTATTCTTTTCGGGTTGATTATTATGGGGATGATCGTGATGTCTGTTGTCTCTTTCGGGCAGGAACGGTTCCAGCTTCCTCCTGTTGTCTGGCTGTTCGTCCAAAGTCTTTGCTTATACATCGCGTATCTTACTTTCCAGACGATTTTCTTCGACCGCTTCATTGCTTGCTTTAAGATTCACGGGAATGTAGGGTTCTTTATCGTAACGACGGATTTTTTGGGATATACCGGGACGGTGCTTGTGCTTGTGCTGAAGGAATTTTGCAACCCGCATATCGATTGGGCGGTATTTTATAACCAGTTTGCCGGGTATGTCGGTATCTTCTGCTGTATCACCTTCATTTGTTCTTTTGTATATTTGCATCAGCGTTTCCGTAAGGAAAACGGGTTGGCTGTCAAGAGCAACGAAGTGCTCGAATTGGATACGGCTTCGCGGAATGCGATCACGATGGCTTGATAAAAGAATCAGTATAATAAAAGAAATAAATCAGTTATGAAAAAGATTTCATGTGTGATTATGGACTGGGCCGGAACGGCTGTTGATTTCGGGTGTTTTGCCCCTTTGAATGCTTTCCTGAAAGTTTTCTCTGAAGAAAAAGGAATTGATATAACCTACCGGCAGGCGCGTGAGCCGATGGGATTGTTGAAGATAGATCATATCAAGGCGATCCTGAATATGCCGGAAGTAAAAGCCAAATTTCAGGTTCGCTATAACCGCGACTGGAACATGGACGATGTAAACGAAATGTATCGGAGCTTCGAAAAGCATTTGTTCTCGTCTCTCCGCAACTTTACGGATCCGATCCCCGGTGTGCTGGATACGATGAAGCTGTTGCGCGAAGAAGGAATTAGAATCGGTTCTACAACAGGCTATACACAGGCGATGATGGAAGTGGTTCGTCCCGATGCGGCAGCTAAAGGCTATGTGGTGGATAACCTGGTTACTCCGGATGATGTTCCCGCCGGGCGTCCTGCCCCGTATATGATCTATAAGAATATGATCGACTTGGCTATTCCTTTCGTTGATAATGTGGTGAAGGTAGGAGACACGATCGCCGACATCAAGGAAGGAGTGAATGCCAAAGTATGGAGCGTCGGTATCGTGACCGGTAGCAACGAGATGGGATTGACAGAAGAGGAATACAACCACCGTTCGTCCGACGAACTGATCGAACTCAAGCGCGAAGTGCGTGAACGGATGCTGAATGCCGGTGCCCATTTTGTCTTGGACAACATTATGGAGCTCCCCTCCTGCATTGAGAAGATTAATGGTAAATATTGATTTATAATAAGGATATCATGAATACAAAAAGAAATTACCTGTTGCTTACCCCAGGTCCCCTGAGCACATCTGAAACAGTTCGCGAAGCGATGCTTCAGGACTGGTGTACTTGGGATAAAGATTATAACGAAGGAATTGTAACCCCCATCCGTAAGGGCTTGTTGGCTATTGCCGGACTGGATGAAGACGAATATACGGATGTCTTGTTGCAAGGCAGCGGAACATACTGTGTGGAGGCCACCATCGGTGCAGCCGTGAAGCCGACCGACAAACTTCTGATCCTGGTGAACGGTGCTTACGGCAAACGTATGGCACAGATTGCGGAATACTATCATATTGACCATGTACTGGTCTCTTTGCACGAGACGGAATTGGTGACTGGTGAAGTGGCTCGTAAAGCCCTCGAAGCCAATCCGGATATTACGCACCTGTCGATGGTACATAGTGAAACGACAACCGGTCTGCTGAACCCGATCGAAGAAGTGGCCGAAGTCTTGAAAGGTCGTAACATCACCTTTATCGTTGATGCTATGAGTAGCTTTGGCGGTGTGCCAATTGATATGAAGAAGCTGGATATCGACTTTTTAGTCAGCAGTGCCAACAAATGTATCCAAGGTGTTCCCGGTTTCGGTTTTATCATTGCGAAGAAAGATAAGCTGATCGCAACGAAAGGAAATGCCCGTTCTCTCTCGCTCGACATCTATGCGCAGTGGGAAACGATGGAAAAAGGCGGTGGCAAATGGCGTTTCACATCGCCTACACATGTGGTGCATGCTTTTTATCAGGCCATGAAAGAACTGAATGAAGAAGGCGGTATCGTTGCCCGTTCGGAACGCTATAAGCAAAACCACCGTACGCTGGTCGACGGTATGCGTGCGTTAGGTTTCAAAACTCTGCTGCCGGATGCTTCGCAAGGCCCGATCATCACCTCTTTCCTGTATCCTACTGCCGATTTCGATTTCCATTCTTTCTACGATCAGTTGAAGGCAAAAGGTTTCGTCATCTATCCCGGTAAAATCTCCGACGCTGATACATTCCGTATCGGAAACATCGGCGATATCTTCCTGATGATATGGAAGCACTTTTGCAGGCAATACGATCAATAAGCTACTAAAAAATTTCAATAACCTTGTAAATAGTTCCCACATACGGGAACTATTTTGCCGTTAAGAAATAGCAAATCGATAGTTGTAATGTAAGAAGATTTTTTGTTCCTTTGGGGGCGAAAATCAATAAGGTACTTAGTGAAATCTTTTATTTGTATTCTGCTGGCATTATTCCAGTTTACAATATTTACAGCGATAGGGGCGGTTGGTGAACCGCCCTTACATGAATTGCCCCTAAACCTTTCCGTGTCCGATGCAGGGGTACGGGATAGCACATCCCGGATGTCTGTCATCGAATATAAATTCAAACCGAAAAGCCTGATCCTTCCCGCTTCCCTGATAACAGTCGGAGCGATTGGCACTGCCATAGACGGGATGAACGATTTCCATCTCTTTTCCCGCAAGGATTCCGTCAAGAAGATACGGATCGACGATTACATGGAATGGGGCATGTTGGGTTGGGTTTTTGTCTGCGACCTGATGGGGAAGGAGAAGCATAATTGGGTGGATCAGCTTTGCCTGGTTGCCATTGCCGAAGGCTTCAACGCTGCCATGACACGAACGGTCAAGTATACTGTAGGCGAAATACGTCCTGACGGTGGTCCTCACTCGTTTCCTTCCGGGCATACCGCCAATGCTTTCTTAGGGGCACATGTTGCTTGGAAGGAGTTTAAGGACAGCAGTCCGGTGTTGGCCTATTCCGGCTATGCGTTGGCGACCTTTGTCGCCTGTTCGCGTTTATATAACAACCGTCATTGGGTGGCCGATGTAGTGGCGGGAGCCGGCTTTGGTATCCTTTCTGTCGAGCTGGCTTACTTGACCTATTTCCCTATCCGTAATGCGATCGCCCGTAAAATCAATATGAAGGGAAATGATCGCTTGGTCGTTGCCCCGACGTTTAGTCCTGATGGGGGCGGCCTTTATCTGTCATGGAAATTTTGAAGATTTATGATTTATGAATTATGATCGACATATAAATCATAAATCACAAATTTTCCCCAACTCCTCGATAAATGTCCGGTCGTTGCTGAGGCGGGGTATTTTGTGTTGACCGCCTAATTTTTCCTTTCCTGCGGAGCCATTCGTAGAAGGTCCCTTCACGGGCAACTCGGATTTCCAGCGGTTGGAGGGAAATTTCTTTATAACGTTTTGCCTCGTAGTCGGAATTAAGCTGTTGCAAGGTCTTGTCCAGCAAGGAGGCGAAATCATCGAGTGAAGGCGGCATTTTCTCGAATTCGATCATCCATTGATGGCGGCCCTTTGCCTTGTCCAGCATGAAAACGGGAGCGGCGGTATACTCTTTCACTTTGGCTCCTGTCTGGCGGCAAACCCTGCTGATCGCTTTGTCGGCATTGTCTACCATCAGTTCTTCTCCGAAGGCATTGATAAAGTTCTTGGTGCGTCCCGATATTACGAACTTGTGCGGATAAAGGGAGGTGAAACGGACTGTGTCGCCGATCTGGTAACGCCATAATCCGCCGGAGGTCGTGATCACCATCGCGTAGTTTTTCCCTACCTCTACAGCTTCTAACGGAAGGACGGTCGGATGTTCTTCCCCCACTTCGTTAATCGGGATAAATTCATAAAAGACACTATAGTCGATCATCAGCAAAAGGCTGTGTTCCTCCGGATTGTCTTGAGGCCGAAAAAACCTTCCGATGCATTGTAGGTCTCCATGTAATGCATCCGGTCCGAAGGAATCAACGCTTTGTATTGGTCCCGGTACGGCTCGAAACTGATCCCGCCGTGGAAGAATACCTCCATGTTGGGCCAGACATCCGTCAGGTATTCGCTTCCTGTCTTTTGTAATACGGCCTTGATTAGTACCAGCATCCATGAGGGAACACCGGATAGGCTGTTCACGTCGGTTTTCCAAGTGCTTTCGACAATCGCCTTGATCTTGCTTTCCCATTCATCCATAAGGATGATCTTTTTGTCGGGGACGCGAATCAGGTTGACAAGAGGATTCAGGTTCTGCAACAGGACGGCAGAAAGGTCCCCGCAATGTGCATTCCGGTTCAAAGGGAAGGACTGTGGCTTCCGCCCAGTATCAACCCTTTGCTGGCGAAAAAATGGCTGTCGGGATTATTCTGTAGATAGATGGAAACGGTGTCGAAAACCGCCTTTGTAATGACACCCTTTCAGAATTTCGGGTGTGACGGGAAGGAACTTGCTTTTGTCGTTTGTGGTGCCGCTGCTTTTTGCGTACCATCGCACGACCGAAGGCCAAAGGATATTTCTTTTCTCCGTTTATCATACGGGTGACGTATGGTTTTATGTCATCATAGGTCTGTAAAGGAATCCGCTCACAAAAGTCTGCATATCCCTGAATACTTTTGTAGTCGTATTTTAAACCCCATTCGGTATTTCGGGCGGTAGATAAAAGGGACTTCAGCTGTTTGTGCTGGATGGCATCTGCATCCTGGGCAAACCTTGCGATCTCTTTTTGCCTGGGGCGGAAGAGTAGTGATATTGTATTTGTCAGAATATCCATGCTCCTGTTGTTTGAATTGCATGCAAAGATACGATAAATTTTATTATCTTTGTACAACAAGTACTTAATCCCAAAAACGATGAAAATAGGTATTCTTTCCTCTGGTGGCGACTGTCCCGGAATAAACGCCACGATACGTGGTGTCGGTAAAACGGCCATTATGCACTATGGCATGGAAGTCATCGGCATACACAGCGGCTTTGTCGGCCTGCTGAATAAAGATGTCCAGACTTTTGACGAACGCAGCCTTTCAGGTATCCTGAATTTGGGCGGTACGATCCTGGGGACTTCCCGCGAGAAACCTTTCCGTAAACTCCTGGCTTCAGGCGAAAGCGAGAAACCGCAGCTCATTAGGCAGAATTATGAAGAACTCGGCTTGGATTGCCTCGTCTGTATCGGCGGCAACGGGACACAGAAAACCGCAGGTATGCTCTCGGCGATGGGTTTGAACGTGATCGGTGTGCCGAAGACTATCGATAACGACATCTGGGGACAGATATAACGTTCGGTTTCGATACGGCTGTCAATATCGCGACTGAAGCGATTGATCGCCTGCATTCGACCGCCAGTTCGCACAAACGGGTAATGGTGGTGGAGGTGATGGGACACCACGCCGGCTGGATTGCGCTATATGCCGGGATGGCCGGAGGTGCTGATGTGATCCTGCTACCTGAACTGGGCTTTGACATGGACCAGATAAACGAAGTGATCTTGGACCGTGCCCGCCGTGGTAAGCCTTATTCCATCGTGGTTGTGGCCGAAGGGATCGAAACACCTGACAAAGAGCGTCCTTCCGTCTATGTGACGCGTGTCATAGAGGAGGCGACAGGTATCGAAAGCCGCGATACCGTCTTGGGGTATATTCAGCGTGGAGGCAATCCTTCTCCCTTCGACCGTAACTTGGCTACCCGTTTGGGCGGACATGCTACGGAACTGATCGCAAACAGGCAATTCGGACGTATGGTTTGCATGAAAGGCAGTGAAGTCGAATCAATCCCTCTGTCTGAAGTGGCCGGTAAGTTAAAACTGGTAACTCCCGAACATGATCTGATCATTCAGGGGAAACGGATGGGAATATCGTTCGGGAATTAATTTTCAGCGGGAACAGCTTCTATGCTTGTTTCCGCTTTTCTTTTCTCTGTATCTGCTATTTCCTGTCCGCTATTTTCTACGGCTTCTTCAGGTAGATTTTCGAATTCGTTTTCGGCTGTGCTCTCACCGGTTTTCTTCTTCTTGAGTTCCGAGATGAATTGTTGGAATGTCTTGTCAGTCCGTAATTTCTTGATCGCCATCTTGGCTGCGCTCTGCTGGGATTCCTTTTTCGAATAGCCGATGCCTACGCCTATCTGTGTGTCAGAAAGCGTCACACCTGTCTGGAATACCGGATTTCCATCGTTGTCGGTAAACGATTCGATTAGGTCGAACGATATTTCAAGCTTGTTCTTTTGGCTCCATTCGATCAGACTCGATTTGAAATTGACTTCTTTACGGGCGATGGTTTCCAGATTGACATATTTTTTGATGAGCACGTTCTGGATGAAATTATAGCAGACTTCGTAGCCCTGGTCCAGATAGATCGCACCGATCAGTGCTTCAAGGGCATTTCCATACATGTGGTTGTTATGGGAACTTAGTTTGGCGGAGTACACGACCATCTTGTCGAGTCCCAGTTCGACAGCAACACGGTTCATCGTCTCGCGCTGTACGATTTTGGAACGGGTGTTGGTCAGGAATCCTTCCCGCTTGTTCTGAAAGTGTTTGTAAACGATATCGGCTACGACCGCATCCAATACGGCATCACCCAAAAACTCCAACCGTTCATTGTTCAGCCATCTGCCGTCACCGCTTTCTACGGAAGAAGATTTATGGAGGAAGGCTTGTTCATAAAGGTGGATGTTATCGGGATAAAAACCGAGTATCTTGTATAAAGAAGAATAAGGCTCCTTGTTCATGTTCTTGAGGAGCCTTATTCTTTTGTATAGCTTTGTAAACACGTTACTTCACAAATTTTTTAACAATAGCACAAGCGTTGTGACCTCCAAACCCGAAAGTATTGGAGAGTGCTGCCCGCACTTCTCTTTTTTGAGCTTTATTGAATGTGAAATTCAGTTTATAATCTATTTCAGGATCATCATCACCATCCGCATGGTTGATTGTCGGAGGAATGATACCATCGTTTATCGCCTTAATGCAGAACATTGCCTCGATCGCTCCGGCCGCTCCCAAGAGGTGTCCGGTCATTGATTTCGTCGAACTGATATTCAGGTTGTAAGCGTGATCTCCGAAAACTTCCTTGATCGCTTTTACTTCTGAGATATCTCCTACCGGCGTAGAGGTTCCGTGAACATTGATGTAATCGATGTCTTCCGGAGTCATTTCTGCGTCTTCCAGTGCGTTACGCATAACCAACTTGGCTCCTAATCCGTCCGGATGGGAAGCTGTCAGGTGGTAAGCATCGGCAGACATGCCGGTTCCGGCAATCTCGCAATATATTTTAGCACCACGAGCCAACGCGTGTTCCATCTCTTCCAGGACCAGACAGGCAGCACCTTCTCCCATAACAAACCCGTCACGGCTTGCGCTGAACGGACGGGAAGCGGTTTCGGGCGAATCGTTGCGGGTAGACAGCGCGTTCATCGAGTTGAACCCACCGACACCAGATTCCGAAACGGCAGCTTCGGCACCACCGGTTATAATTACGTTAGCTTTTCCTAAACGAATATAGTTAAACGCGTCACTGATCGCGTTGGTTGAAGATGCACAAGCTGATACTGTCGCAAAGTTGGGACCATGGAATCCGTAAAGCATGGAGATATGTCCGGCTGCAATATCGGAAATCATCTTCGGTATGAAGAACGGATTGAACTTAGGACCGATCGTGTCTTTGATCTTTGCATATCCTAATACTTCTTCGTCGAATGTCTTGATACCACCGATACCAGAGGCAAAGATAACGCCGATACGGTTCTTGTCTTCCTTGTCCAAGTCCATAGCAGCGTCGTCAATCGCTTGTTTTGCGGCATTTATTGCGAATAAACTATAACGGTCACATTTGCGGGCTTCCTTACGATCCATTACTGTCAACGGATCGAAGCCTTTTACTTCGCATGCAAATTGTGTCTTGAATTTGGATGCATCAAACTGAGTAATAGGCCCGGCTCCACTCTTCCCATTGATAATACCTTCCCATGTTTCCGGGAGAGTATTACCAAGAGGAGTAATAGCTCCAAGACCTGTTACCACAACTCTTTTTAATTCCATACCTTTAATTAAAAGGATTGATTACTTCGCGTTAGCTTCGATGTAAGCAATGGCGTCGCCTACAGTTGTAATCTTTTCTGCTTGATCATCAGGAATAGAAATACCGAATTCCTTTTCGAATTCCATAATCAGTTCTACAGTGTCAAGAGAGTCTGCTCCTAAATCGTTAGTAAAGCTTGCTTCGTTTGTAACTTCTGTTTCTTCAACACTTAATTTATCAACGATGATAGCTTTTACTCTTTCAGCAACTTCAGACATAACTTTTTCAATTTAGATTAATAAATACGAATATACTTTTTAAATTTGCAGTGCAAAGAAAAGAATTTTTATGTTACAAAACAAATTTAATGAGCTAAAAATGCGGAAAACTGCACATTTTTTCTTTTCTTGTGCACAAAAAAAGGAGAAAACATGAAAAACGTAGCAATTTTTGCTTCCGGATCGGGTACGAACGCGGAGAATATCGTCCGATATTTCTCTAAAAAAGTGAAACTATTAAGGTGGCAGTTGTTTTGTCTAACAACCGGAACGTTGGTGTGCATGCCCGGGTGAATAAGTTGGGTGTTCCTTCTTTTGTCTTTTCGAGGGAGGAATTTGCAGATGGGGCGCCTGTCTTGGCAAAGCTTGCGGAATATGATACGGATCTGATTGTCCTTGCCGGCTTCATGAATAAGATCTCCGATCCCTTGTTGAATGCCTATCCGGGTAAGATTATCAATATTCATCCTGCACTTCTGCCTAAATACGGAGGCAAAGGCATGTACGGGATACACGTGCACAAGGCGGTCGTTGCCGCCGGCGAGCGGGAGACCGGTATTACGATCCATTACATAGACGAACATTACGACGAAGGAACGGTTATCTTTCAGGCAAAATGCCCCGTCCTGCCGTCCGATACGCCGGAAGAGGTTGCCGCGAAGGTACACGCACTCGAATACGCTCATTATCCCAAGGTTATAGAAGATTTGCTTGCAGCCCGTATTTGAGGGATTGTATCAGAAGTTCGCGCTCAGTTGCATGACATAGGTACGGGGTGCGGAAACGAGCATCGGACGTGTACTGTATTCTTTGTTGAACAAGTTATTCACCATGAACTGGAAAGACAGTCCTTTCATGATCTTCACGCCTGCACGCAGGTCGACCACACAGTAGGGCGTGTTGTTTTTCGCCCAATAGGAATGAAGTGTTTGTCCGTTTACGTTGCCGAAGAGGATGTCGCGCACGTAGTCCATGATCTCTGGCTGTTCCTTCGCCCGTTCGTCCACCATCAGGTAGTCGACGGCCAGCGTTTTGCTTTTCCACACGATATTGGTCCCTAGTGTCAGTCGTTTCCATTGGAAGTCAAGGATGGCTTTCACTGTGTGTTTTTGGCGGTACTTCAGGTATTTGGATGTATTGGACTTCTCTTTCATCTGCATCGGATCATCGTAGGTCGCCTCTTCTTCGTTCTTTTTCTTATAATCGGCGTCTTCAGGTTCGATGAATACATATCCTAAGTTGTAGCTTAGCGTGGTATTGGGATTGAACGTGTAGACACCGTTCGTACTGACTTCCGCCCCGTAGATACGTGCTTTCGACACGTTATAGAACTGGGCGCCGAATCCCGGCATCTGGCCTTGGGTGATCATGCTCAAGAGGTCGCGCACACCGTTGATATACTGAAAAGTCGTATTGTTGAAGATTCCGAAGCGGAATTCGATCATGTCGGTATATTGGGTATAAAATCCCGCCAAGTCGAAGAATCCCGTCAGGTTTCCGAACTTATATCCCTGTTTGAAGCCCAGTTCGGCATTTACACCTTTTTCGGCATTCACCTCTTTGTTCGGGTACACGCCGACACCGCCGATGTCCTTACGGGCATATTTCTCGGTCAGAGAGGGATAGCGGTAGCCTTGCCCGAAGCTGGCGCGGATAAAGCTGTAGTCGGCAAGTTGGTAGTTCAGTCCGGCGCGGAAGATCGGTTTGACCGGAATCTTGGTTCCGAACAGTTTGGTATCCGCTTCCCGCAGGTAACCGTCCACCCGGTAGTATTCGGCACGCATGCCGGCCGATACGCTCATGCGGTCGAAGAAACGCTGGTCGTACTGGACGAACAGGGCGGCATTGTCGCTGTCGTGCGTCCCGGTGGTTTTCGAAACGCTTTTCATGTGTTCGTAGGTTGCCCCGGCGGTGATCTGACTTCCGCTGTCCCATTTCTTATTGAACTGGTAGTCTACATAGTAGGTGTAGTTCTTGTCCGTCCCTTTGGGAACATTCTCCTTGTTGTTGTTCATCACCCAGGAGATCAGGTCGCAGTAATCGGCTGTCGTGGCAGTCGGGAATACCCCGTTCAGGATGTTTACGGCCCCGTCCACGATCCCGTTCAGGTCGCCTTGCAGTATCGGCTGGATCAGCGGGAAGAACGGGCTGTAGTCTCCGTTCTTGATGTTGTCGATATAGGCGTTGACTGTGACTGCATCGCTTCCCATATTGCCTAAGATGTCGTCGAGCGACTTATGGCTGGAGCTTCCGTCGATGATGTTGTCTCCCCGGTAATAGAAACGGGTCTTGATCTTATGCGAGGTATTGTTGGTCGGATTGGTAAAATTGAAGAACGGGTCGATATAGAAGGTGTTCCCCTTGCGACCCATGTTGGCGATGGATGACGGCTGGTAGACTTCTACCGGAGAACGCCAGATGAAGAAGTCGGCATATTTGTCGGCCAGATAATTGAAATTGAACCCGTAGTTCAGCAGTTTGCCCTCTTTCATCGGATGGTGGTATGTCATATTGCCTCCGAGTCGCAGACGCCGGTTGTATCCTTGATCGCGGTATCCGTCATCGGAAAACAGGTTGAGTCCGCCCGATACATCGAAGTTTCCGATCCGTCGTGCGTGCGAGACGTCTGCCCCTTCATATTCGTCATGAACCGGATGGTCGTATACCCCGACATAGGCGCGGGCACTTGTGGTCGGCGTGAGTCCCGGCCGTTTCGTGCGGATGTTGATCACCCCGTTCAAGGCCGATGAGCCGTAGAGCACAGAGGAAGCACCCTTCATCACCTCTACCTGTTCGATATTTTCGAGCGGGACGATGTTCCAGTTGATCACTCCGTTGCCCGAACTTAGAGCGCTCATACCGTCTACCAACACAAGGCTGCGTGAACCGACCCCGTATGTCCATCCGTTCCCACCCCGTATGGAGGGTTGCTTGTCGTTGATATCCACACCCGGCATTGTGTTCAGTGTCGAACTCAGGTCGGTAGGGGCCTGCTTGGCGATATCGCCTGCTTTCAGCAGGTCCATCGAAACGGTGACATCGCTTAGTTTCTGTTCGAAGCGTCCGGCACTGACCACTACGTCTCCCAACAGGTTCGTTTTGATGTTCATATAGACATCTTTTGTTTTGGTATCCCCCTTGCGGAGTATCAGCGGGAGTTGTTCGTTCTCGTACCCGATGTAACTGAACAGGAGGTCGATCCCACCGTCCGGCAACGCGATTTCATAGGCTCCGTCGGCATCCGATATGGTTCCGTTCGTATCCCCGTTTATTTTCTTGTAGGTGATGTTGACGCCCGGTAGCGGTTCATGGGTTTCCGCATCATAAACGTGCCCTTTCACCATTTGTCCGAATGCGGTCCCGGTGAAAAGTGACAGGGCGAAAATCAAGATATATAGCTTTCTCATATAAAATGCTTTTAATTGATGTTTTTGTCTTTGTACAAATAGATACCGATCTCAATGGGAATTGTGTTCAGCTCTTGGCTCAACTGGTTCAAGATCGCACCGAACGTCTTTCCTTTCAGGAGTATGGCTGCGATACTTATGAACTGGGGTGGGATCAGGTTGCCGATCAGATCCATGACAGGTGCGTTAAGCGTCTTTTCCGGAATAAAGACTTTCACGATCTCCAGCAAGGCGAACAATTCCTGTATTTCCGATTTGTCGAGGAGCAGGATGAGATCACCTTTTGCCGGGTCTTCGCTTTCGCGAATTGTCATTTTAATACCGGTTGTAGACCAAGTATTGATCTTCTGGTAGGCTGCCAGCAGCGCATTTTCCATAGAGCTATCCCCAGAGTTGGCTTTCGTCTGTCTGTTTATCATCACTTGGCGGATGATCATGTCGATCTGCGGGATTACATATAAGGATGTATTGTCGTCCACATAATAAGTCGCCAGGTTGGGAGGTGAAGCGTTCCAGTCGTTTGCCGGATGTTTGACGTAGTTGCCTATCAGACTTCCTATCCGGACCGAGTCGGGCAGGGGAGCATAGCGGGCGATGATGTTTCCGTCCGCCTGGAAGGTCAGACCGTCGAGCAGGGAACTGATCAGGTTGCTGACCAGTTTGCCGCCCACCAGGTTATACAGCATTCCGATCATCGTCTGCATGCTGCCATTGTCTACATTGTAATAAGAGGCATTTTCGTGGGCGACATACCAGGTACCGTTCATTGTCAGTCGGTTCTCTGGAATCGTGATGTCCGACAGTTCCAGTATCAATTTTCCGGTCTGTATACTACCCAGATAATGAAATGCCGTACCGGTTGAGGTTGTCACGCCTCCACTGAAAGAATAGCTGCCGGAACCTGCTGTCAGAGAGATGCCGGGGATAGCCGTTTCTGTATCGTGCGGTAGTACATATTTAAGAATGATGTGTGCGGTTTTCCCGTCATCCGTCTTAAATTCCACATCTTTTCCGATAAATATATTCCCGTTATAGCTCAAAATAAGGGAATCTCCGTTTGTCGGGGCACTTAGTTTGTTAGAGTAAGTCCCGCTCAGTTCCGCCGGGGAAAGGCTATCATAATCATCCTCGTCAGTACAGGATATCAAGAGAATAGCCAGCATCATGGCGCAAAGTAAACTGCATATTGATTTTCTGTCCATATATTTCGCTTTTAGTCATATTATAGGATGATACAAAGAACAGGCTTAAGTTTGAAACAAACAATCTCCATGTTTGGGAATAAATATTCTATTTTTAAGATTGTTAGGTGAGCTAAGCATATTTTGCTACTTTTGAAACAACAAAACAATGTTTTTATGAAGATTGACGTTGACTTGCCTAAATTCGATATTCCGAAAGATTTTATCGTAGGCGATGGTATTACGGGTGACATCCTGAACATGTACGGGCTTTTTCCCTGCAAGATAAAAGCGGGCGTGTTTGCTTTTTGCACGCGGGGGACGATCCGTGTGACGATAAATCTGGATGAACATACGGCACGGGCGAACGATTTCATCACTTTGCTGCCCAATACCTTTATCCAGATTCATGAAGTGTCGGAAGATGCGGAAGTCTGTTTCGTCGCTTTTTCTTCCCGTTTTCTGGAAAGCATCAATTTTATCCGGACGATCTCCAACTTGATTGTTACGATCATCGAGAATCCGGTAGTCCCTTTGTCCGGTAATGCCGCCGCTATCTATAAAGATTTTTTCTCCTTGCTGGTACGGGCTGACAACGCTCCGGACTCTATCCTCTTTACCGACAGTTTGAAACCGGTCCTTGACCTGCTGATCCAAGGGGTGGTCAATATGTACAGGAGGTTCAATACCTGGAAAGAACCGGTCCTGAGCCGTGATAAGGAGATCGCTCGCGAGTTCGTGCAGCTTGTCTGGCAATATTATACGAAAGAGCGGAGTGCCTCTTTCTATGCAGGAAAGTTGCGGATCACCTTGCCTCATTTCTGCTACGTGATCAAAAAGACGACCGGGATGACAGCCCTCGATATTATTGCCAACGTCGTGATAATGGATGCCAAAGCCCAACTGAAATCAACGAATCTCCCGATAAAGGAAATCTCTATCGGACTGGGCTACAGCAACGTCGCTTTCTTCGACAAGTATTTCCGTCGCTACGTGGGGATGTCACCGCTGGAGTATCGCAACAGCTAAGCCAACCATCTTATCTCAATTTGTTCCGGTTGAAATGAGGACCTGCTTTCAATAAAAAGAACAGTGTCGAAAAAATTGTCAGGCACGCCCCGAACAGGTAAGCGTAGTTGAATCCCCGAAAGCCTGTGCGATGCTTCCGCCTATCATCAGCCCGATCCCGATCCCCACATCCCAACTGGTGAGATAGGTGGAAGTCGCTGTCCCCCTCTGGCTGTTGGGAGCGAGGTTCACGAACAGTGTGTTGAAAGCCGGGAACATCGTACCGAATGCGACTCCTTGTGAAAGGGCGATCCCGATATACAGATAAGAAGTGAAAGCCGAATTCCACTGCATCAGCCTTTCCAGAGCTGCCAGCCCGAAGAAACTGGCGGCGGCAAGATACATCCCCAACGAGATGACCAGCGTGATTCTCCCTTTGTCGACCTGCCGCCCGGAGAACATGCGCGAGACGGCCAGACCGATCGCCATAAAGGTGAAATATAATCCCGAATTGACGGAAATCCCGATCTCATCGGCATACATGGCCACATATGTGGTTGTCATGCCGTAGGGTATGGAGAGCAGCAGTAAGGAGATGCCAGCCCAAGTGCCTTTCACCAAAAGAAACGGTCCAGCGAGATCGGTTCTTTCTTTATCGGCTGTTTCCGCGGTGTCTTTACCAAATAGGCCATGATGAAGCCGAGGAGGCAGGAAAGGAGAGAGCAGGCGAAAATCGTTTCGTAGGAGAAGCTGGTGTGCATGAACAGCCCTGTCATCGGTCCGAAACTCATGGCCGTATTGTTTGCCAGCCCGTAATAACCGATCCCCTCGCCACGGCGGGAGGAGGGCAGGATGTCGATCACGATCGTATTGCCCGACACCGTCACCATGCCGAAGGCGAAGCCGTGCAGGATACGGAGCACGATGAAGATGCTCAGCAGGCTGGCGATCATATATCCGGCGAAGATGACCATGAAGACGGAGTAGGCTAAAAGGTACAACGGCCGTCTGGCGAATGTGTCCAGCAGGTATCCGGAGAACGGACGAATACAGAGGGCAGCAATAGTATAGCACGAAAGGATAAAACCGATCATCGATTTATCCGCATCGAACTGGTCCTGCAAGTAAAACGGCAGGATCGGCAATATCAGATAAAATGCGAAGAACAGCAAAAAGTTGGCTGCTAAGATATAGCAGAAGCTGGGTGATATAAGTTTGTCTTTTGCCATTGTTTCATTTTGTTTGTGTTATTGTTGGATTCCGAACCCCAATCTTCGGAGCTGTCCGGTTTCTTCCGGGGTCGCATGGACGATTGTGTATGCACCGTATTCTCTTGGGTGATGATAGTTTGTCCGGAACCACTCGAATCTGTCGGGATTTTCCCGTAGCGCCCGGTCTATGGCAAGCGGGTTAAAACTGGTGAGGATCGCTTGTTCGATCCGGTTTCTGTCAAACCGATTCAAGTCGATAACCGGAGTTTCGGGAGCTGGCGGAATCACTTCGCTGATCTTCTCGATCTTCACTTGGAAGAATTTTTCGATGTTTTTCAGACACATACGCGTACCATTGGCTTTCCCGTCTGCCGAGAAACCGGCAATATGCGGGGTGGCTATCGTGGCCAGTTCAATAATTCCCGGTTTATATCCGGTTCGTTTTCCCAACAGTCCAAGATCAGTTCACTGATCTTACCCTCTTTCCGGGCATGCAATAGGGCATCCGTATCATGGACGGCTCCTCTGGATGCGTTGACGAACCAAGGTTTCCGTTGGAGCTTGCGGAAGAAGTCTACTCCTGCCAGGTGGCGGGTGGCAAAACGGCCTTCTTTTGTCAGCGGCGTGTGGAAGGTGACGATGTCGGCTTGCTCTGCGATCGTCTCCAGTGAGACGAAACCGTCTTTCCCCTCCTTCTCCGCACGTGGCGGGTCGTTGCGGAGCACGTTCATCCCGTAGGCCGAGCATAACTTCTCCACCTCTTTTCCGACATGACCGACACCGACGATCCCGATCGTCTTCCCCTGTAGGGGTTCACCCTTGCGAAGCGCGATCGTGACCAATCCGGAAAGCACATATTGGGCGACCGAGACGGCATTGCATCCCGGTGAGTTCTTCCAGGTGATACCTGCCTTATCACAATACCGGGTGTCGATATGGTCGAAACCTATTGTAGCGCTGGTAATCAGTTTCACCCGGCTTCCTTCGAGCAGTTCGCGGGTACATTTATCGATACTCCGTACGATCATTATGTCTGCATCTTGTACGTTTTCTGGTGTAAACTCTTTAGAAGTGAGATACTTTACCTCTGCGATCGGTTCTGCGATTCCTTTCAGAAAAGGAACGGTATTGTCGGCGACTATTTTCATCTTGCTGTCCTTTTTCGAGAAGACAAAGGTAGGGATTATTTTCCAATCTTGACATAATTCAACCGCGTGTACTGTATGCCATAACTTTCAACCGTCGCGGCGATACGTGCCGAAGAGATGTGTAGCACTTCACCCGGCCGGTAGGCATGTTCCAGGGAGGGCAACTGTCCGGATGCATGGCTGGGATTGCCGGATGCAAAGGTCAGGTTGACCAGGTTGCCGCTCGCATCGATGGCCGTCAGGCGCTGGCGTACGAAGAAGACCGGAGTCGTCCCGATGACGCAGGTCCTGTATGGGTCGTCTTCTACCCGTACTTTGGTTATTTTCAGGGTGAGATTGGACAGCTTGTCCCCTTTCTTTCCTAAGAAACGGCTGGTGGGACGTGGCTGGTATTTCTTTTTTAGCATCTTGTCCAGGTAGACGCAGTTGTAGGCTTGTGCCATTTTGACGAAACGTTCTTGCTTGGGGATGATAGGGGTATATTTAAAGGCGATCCAGTTCACGTAGCCCGGATCTATCCGCAAGATCTCATACAGGAAGTGTCCGCGGTATTTGCCGAAAGCGATCAGGTCATCTCCGTGTGTCGACATCCTCTTTTCATTGTAGTCCGTGACCAGGATCTGTCGGTTGGCATACCACAATTCGGAAGTGACGATGCGCAGCGACTGGATAATGTCCGGTTTCAAATCTTCGATAAACAAGATGCACCGCCTGTCGAGTAGAGGCGTGTAGAACCACAGGCTGTAGTCCGGATGTCCTTCCCTCGGTAAAACCACAAGGTAACATCCCGCCTCCTTATAAGAGGCTTTCCCTTGGTTGTAAACATTCAACTTCTCATAAAGGAGTTCCTGTTCCGCCTCTGTGATATTGGGTAATCTGGGGTTTGCCATATTGTTACCTCCTTTTTATGTTTTGACACATTGCCCGTTTTGCGTTTACCGTGCACTATGGACAGATTCAACTGTTTTAGCACTGTCTTTGTTCCAAAATCATGTGCTGAAGTCAATCTTTATTCATGCCGTTCATGCTGACAATATGAGTTGTGAACGAAGATCGAGAAAAATATTGATAATATCCATGTATTTCTAACTTTAATTGTTCATTTTCTTAGATTCAAACCACCTATTTGGTTTCACCGCCTTTTGAAATATTTTGATTATCAAATTGTATGGGTGGGTGAAGGTGAACATCGGGACTACCTTCAACTTAAAAATTTGCTTTCACCCTTGTTTTGTCCCGATCTCGGTTGACTATGTTCCCCCTCCCGTCTCTTATCCAAAGCGATTTATTTAAGTGCAAAATAAAGCGATTATGGGAGTGCATAATATGCATATATTATAGATATTAAAACTCATCTTATATTCTTTTTTTTTATTATCGACCAGGGTCGAAAGCCTTTTGCCCATTGTCGAAAACCTTTTTTGCCCAAGGTCGAAAAGGCTTTCGACAATGGGCAAAAGCTCTATGGTTTTATAGCTTGGCGATAGAAACATGGCAGTTGTCGGTTTATAACACTCTTTCCGTACTCAGCTTATTTTTTTGATGAAGGCAACTGTGACCGGTGAAGGCACTTTTACTCTTTGCATTTACCCTTTAATGGTCTTGTAATTAAATTATTATGCACGTAGGTGAAGATGAATCCTTCTATCGTCCGGTAAACATCTCGGATAACGATTGGCGGGATATCGTCTATTTCCAGCAGGCGGATGGCGTTATGCTGGTAGAGGGAACCGCTTTGGCAGTTATAAAATATTCAGAACTTGTACCGCACCGAGGCCATAAATTCCCGCGGACGGATATTGATCCAGGAAGTATAGCTTTCGGTGACGGAATACTGCGTGTAGCTATACTGTTTCTTGTTGAACAGGTTGGTCGCTTCGGCTGTGAACTGCCAGCTTCCCATTTTCCAACGTAGGAAGAGGCCGGCGAAGAAAGCGTTGACAGACTTGTCCCGGCTGACATCGTTGTGGTAGTGGTCTGCCGAAAGATTGATCTCTACAGGGAAAAGCTCGTAGGAGAGCTGGAACTTCTGGACGACGTTCAGGAGCGGATCGAGGCGTGTGCCGGTTCCGATCTTCGACCGTCCGAGGTAGATGGTCGCTTGATAGCTGGCAGAGAAGCTGCACAGGGGCGACCAGATCAGCTTCGGTTCATATTGCATGAAATCGTACCGGTAAGGCAACCGTTCGCCGGCGCTCAGTTGTTCCGCGTTGTTGCGTCCTAAGAGGTAAGAGAGCGACGTCTTCAGTCCCCAGTCGTAGAAGCCTTTGGAAAGGGTTCCTTTCACCGTCCAGCCGGAAGAATAGTTGGACAGGCGGTGGGAGACAAGCGAGACTTGCCCGTCGCGGACCTGCTGTTCGAAGATACGGTCGGACCATCCCCGGTTATGGTTGAGCGACAGGGTGGAAAAGAACTCGCGCACCGTGCTCTTGTACTCTCCGTACAACGAATAGCTCTGGTTGCGGTAGACGGGCAGGATACCGTTGTTCATCCGATAGTTGCGGTAGTCTGTGCGGTATGCAGCCGGGTAGAGGTCGGTGATGCTTCCGTAACTTTCCTTGTAGTTGGCATGGAAAGAAAAACGCCAGGCATAGTTGAACTTATAGTTGATGTACAGGAACGGATTGGCAGCCAACCGGGAAAAGCCGGCTGCTGGAAAGGTGGTCCATACGAACGGAAGATGGAAGGTCAGATTCCATTTGTGCAGGTTCCATTGGTAGTTCGGTTTGAAATACAGACTCGTTCCGTTCGGATCGAATTGATATCGCCTGTTATACCGGCTGTATATTGCCGGGTCAGGTTCCCTTTTCTTGCGCAGGAAAGCGAATGAATGGTCCAGATAGAACTGTTGCAAGTGTAACGTCTGTTCGTTCCCCGTCTATCAGGATGTGGGCAGGCTGGTTGTGATAGCGGAGCAGTGAACGGAGTTCGAGCGTGTATTTGTCCCGTGGCCAGATGTTTTGCAGGTAATTGCGTATGCCCATGTCCGGTGTCCGGATGTGCTGATTGACCGATGAGGCACCGGAGATACGGGACGTGCTTCTTTCCCAGTTGCCGGAAAGGTTGAAGTCGTTTGTCAGGTAATGGCTGTCGGCGTTGTTTTCCAGGCTTGCCGCCACTTCCGCCCGGTCGGTACGGATGTGCGTGTCGTTTTGTTCCTTTAGGGTAACCGTATCTCCTGCCTGGTAATAATGGGTGATACTTCCCTTTCTTGTTGTATGAGATCGTGCAAGTAGTTGATGTTGAAGCGTAACTGTGTCGCTTCGTTTAGCTTGTATATCCGGTTGCCGGAAAAGGAATGTACGTTGTTAAAGAGCAGCCGTTCCTTTTTCAGTGGAGCGGAGAAGGAGGGCTGGGAAAGGAATGACGGGATCGAAGGGCCTATTCTTCTTTTGGCTCCTGTTTGTGTAAGTACGTTCTGTTCGTCTGTTACATTGTTTCCCCGGTTGTTCCCTTTATAAATATAGGCGGACTGGCTTTTACGGCTGATCTGGATGGCATTGCCCATGCCTTCCCACAAAAGGGGGGGAATGCCCATGCTTCCTTCCAACGTCCCCATCCAGCGGTCTCGGAAATTGTCTTTCAGTTTGAGGTTGATAGCGATATCTTCGGTTGTCAGCTTCTTTTGCAGGGCACGGATGGGTTGATGGTTTTCCAGTATTTGCACGCTCTTGACAGCACCCGCCTGCAAGTTATTGGTTAGTTGGTTGTACCGCCCGTCTGTTAGGTCCATGCCTTCCACATAGAACTTGCTGATGTTTTTCCCGTTGTACGAGATTTTCCCGTCGTCGTCTACATCCACTCCCGGCAGTTTTTTCAGTACGTCTTTGATCGCTTCGTCTTTCGGACTGATGAATTGCGACACGTCGTAATTGATCGTGTCGTGTTGCCCGTAGACGCGCCCCGGACGTATCTCGACCTCTTTCAGAGTGAAGATTTCCGGTCCGAGGCGGATGAGAAGTCTTGTCCCGGCTGTGATCTTTTGCCGGATCGCTTTATATCCCAACAGTGAGACGTGGACAAACAGTGAGTCGTTTGCCTGGTGGAGCGGGAGGATGAAGGTGCCGTCGGCCTTTGTCAAGGTGTAGGTCAGCGGGAGCTGCCGTCCGGTTTTACGTATCTGCACGGTTGCGGCATCTACCGGCTGGCCGTTTCCGGCATCGGTCACGGTCCCTTTGATGACTTGCTGGGCAGACAGGTTGTAGGCGGTGATCAGGAGAATGGATATATATAGGAGGCTCTTCATTGTTTGTTCTTGTTTTTGTTACTCTTTTTCTATCGGATTGTAAGGCGTGTTCTTCGGGTGCATCGGTTGTCCGTCTTCTCCTTTGACGATGATCTGAATACCGGGGAGGTTTCCTTCAGATAGCCGATCGGGTCGGCGGCGAAACGTTCGTGTATCCGGAGGAGATCTTTGCGGGAGATCGGTTCGTATTCGCTTCCGATAAACAGGATGGCTTCTTCTTTGCCGGCTTTCTCGATACCGGTGCAGACGAAGGTGTAGTGCTGCCGGCTGTCGGAGGCTTTCAGGATCAGTCCGGGCAGTCCTTGCAGTTTCCAAGGACCTTCGCTGCGCGGAATTTCCGGAGTGTACCAAGCTTCGTAGTTTCGCCCCCGGAATCGGCAGGTCGCTCTGTAGCAGGTGTAGGCGAGGAAAGTTGCTGTGTCGGGATGCAGTTCCCAGACAGGAATCTCTGTTTTTTCTTCCGAACGGAAGTTACTGGCGGCGATAGGTTCGAGTTGTGTCAGTTTGCCTTCGGGATAGTTTTTGAATATCTGGTAGTTCACTTGGCTGGTGCCTTGTTTCATATGTTCCTGGATGATTTCCTGCGAAGCTCCGGTCGCTTTGTCCATTTCGATAAGCGAGTCCATACGGAAACGGGCATAGCTGTAGAACAGGGAACTTTTGGAACCTACCTTCAGCATCATAGTCTCATCGATGTGTTTGTCTTCATGGGCTGTGTCGCCGACAAAGGAGAGGTCGTACTGGGCGGTGAACAATACCTTGTCGATGGGTTTCGCCTTGAGCACTTCGCTCATGTTGTACACGCGGATATTGAATTGGGCCTGTACAGCCCCGCATGCCAGTAAAAGAACTGCGGATAATAGGATTCGTTTCATAACTTTAATCGTCTTAGAGTGTTTGTCTGCTGCAAATGTAGCGGACGGCAAACCTCGGGGCGAGTAAAGTTATTACTGAAATATTACGGTGGGGTTATTCCTGGCTATCCAAATCCTTTTCTATATCTTTTATAATAAGTAAGACGGTGCTTTTTAGGGGTGGGAGATGTTTCTTAATTGTAATGAATATCTTTTCCTCATCAACAGCAGAGTATTCGTGCGAAATGATATTACGCTGTCCTATCACCTTAACCCAAGGTACTTGGGGATATTTAGGTAGTAACTGTTTATTTGTTTTATCGTCTATTTTCTTGACGTATTCACCGATTGTCTGTAAGCGCATGACACAGGAATCAAATATGGTCATTCTCCAAGGTGTGGAAAGGAAGTCGTCCGGTGTTTGTATTTTATACATCGGTCGATAATTACATCAATAGCCTCGGCTATAAGATACAATCTGTCTGTAATTTCATCTTTATGCATAAATACCCTCCTTTAGTATCTTATCCAGTAACAGAGGCCTTAAACTTTTACGCAAGCGAATCAGGTCGATCGGGCAGCCACACCGTTTTTCCAAATCACTTTTCTCTGTTTGTTCTCCACGAGCAACTGATCCGAAGATGCCGATTTTGAGAATACCGTATTTATCGGCAAATTTGGATTTGAATTGTTTTAGCAAAGTAATATAATATCTGTAATCTTTCATGAAGAATCCTGTATATGGGATCAAAGATACATAAAAAACGGTGATTCCTATGTAAATAGTAGTTTTTCCGTAAGTTTGTGCAAACTTCTTTCAAGTAAGGGGTTAAGTAGTCAAAAAGCACAAAATAATAAAGCAAACTTTCATAAATGAAGACTTTGGATAAACAGAAAAAGAACGTCCTTACCCTTTGCGGGGCGGCGATGGCATCGTTGCTTCTTTGGGGATGCGGCGGAACAAACCCTACGGCCGAATCTTTCGAACGGTCTGATTATTATACGCGTGGTATCGGACAGTATCCGGGCGACCCGAAGGAGGATTTCTCGCCTTCTCTGGCTCCGGATCCTTCCACTTACCGTAACATTGCCCGGTTGCGATCGGCTTTTTGCCTCTTCCAGTCATGACTATAACCTGGTGGCGCAGTTGGCGACAGACGGCATCGTGACGGACGAGCAGCCGCAGTATCTGAACTTGTCTACGCCCGATGGAGACGTTCCGAGACGCGAACGCGAATGGATGATCGACGAAGGGCCGTATTCACGGAATACTTTTCCCGGCGAAGATACCTATTTCCGGTTTACGCTGGCAAACTATAGCAAAGCGGCCGGCAAACTGTCGCTGGTAGGAACGGTCGTGTATGACGATAAAGTGTCGAAAGGCGGCTACGAGATCATCTGCCAGGGTTCCAATGACGGAAAGAACTGGACGGAAATCGGCAAACTGAGCGGTAGCGGTCTGCCCGGTCAGGCAGTCTCCGGACGGGTGGTGGTGACCGACCCGAACAAACAGACGGGCGAAACAACCATGCCGGTCCGCAAACTGAATGAAACGATTACTTTCAATTCCGAAAACGCCTACTCCGATTACCGCGTGCTGCTGAAGATGGCAGGCGCACACGATTGGGTGTTTACGGAAGCTAATTTCATGGATAAGGACGGTGGTTTAGTGGAAATGAAACCGTCCCAGTTCTTCAACAGTGCCTGGATGAGTGCTACTGGGGGTGAAGAATGGTTGTATGTGGATCTTGGCAGCATGTCGGAGTTCGATAAGGTCGTGTTGCACTGGATCAACAAAGCCGTCAAAGGAAAAGTGCAGGTGTCGGATGATGCCAAGCTGTGGAAAGACGCAGCCGAACTGCCGGGCGGTGACGGCCTGATAGATGAAATCGCATTGAACGGCAAACAGAATGCCCGCTATGTGCGTGTCCTGATGCAACAGCCGGCGAACGATAGCCGTTATATCCTGAGCGAAGTGGAAGTAATGGGTAAAGGCGGATTAGTGGCTCAGCCTGTGGCTCCTCCTCCTGCTTCGAAGGGAAAGATCATCTTGTCCGGCGGCAACTGGGAGCTGCAACGCGCTTCGGAAGTGACGGCTTCGGGTGAAGAAATATCTACTCTGAGCTACAAGCCGGAGAACTGGATCGTGGCGACAGTGCCGGGAACGGTATTGAGCAGTTATAAGAATATCGGGGCAATCGCCGATCCGAACGATTCGGACAACCAGTTGCAGGTGTCCGAATCGTTCTTCTGGTCCAACTTCTGGTATCGTGACGAGTTCGAAGTGCCGGAAGGATTCAAGCAGGACCGCCTGTTCCTGAACTTCGACGGGATCAACTGGAAAGCGGATGTCTATCTGAACGGAAAGAAATTAGGCCGTATCGACGGCGCCTTTATGCGGGCAAGTTCGATGTGACGGATCTGGTTGTTCCGGGTAAGAACGTGGTGGCTGTAGAGATCATCCGGAATAACCATATCGGGGCGATCAAGGAAAAGAACAAGCAGAGCACGGACTTCAACGGCGGAATCTTAGGGGCTGATAACCCGACCTTCCACGCGACGATCGGTTGGGACTGGATTCCGACGGTTCGCGGCCGCAATATCGGTATCTGGAACGATGTATTCCTGACTTCAACCGGAAAGGTGACGGTTGCCGATCCGCTTGTTACGTCTGTCCTGCCGTTGCCCGATACGACTTCCGCTACGTTGACAGCCGAGGTGATCGTGAAGAACCACGATGCCAATACGGTAAACGGTACGTTGGAAGGCAAGGTAGGAGATATCACATTCCAGCAACCTGTTTCCCTGGCGGCGGGAGAAGAGAAGACAGTCGTTTTCGATGTCAAGGACTTCCCGCAACTGAAGATGGAAAACCCGCGCTTGTGGTGGCCTAAAGGTTACGGCGCGCCGAACCTCTACGATGCCAACTTCACCTTCAAAGTGGATGATAAGGTTTCGGATGCGAAAGACTTCAAAGTCGGTATCCGCCAGATGACATTCAATGAGGACAATCATATTCTGAGCCTCTTTATCAATGGCCGTCGCTTTATCGGCCGGGGCGGTAACTGGGGCTTCGGTGAATCGAATTTGAACTATCGCGGTCGCGAATATGATATTGCTGTGGCTTACCATGCCGATATGAACTTTACGATGATGCGTAACTGGGTCGGCATGATCGGCGACGAGGAGCTTTTATGAGGCTTGCGACCGCCACGGTATCATGATCTGGCAGGACTTCTGGCTGGCTAACCCGGCCGACGGACCCGATCCGTATTATCCGGAAATGTTTATCTCCAATGCGGAAGATTATGTGAAACGGATTCGCAGCCATGCGTCTATCGGCCTCTACTGCGGACGTAACGAAGGTTTTTCCGCCCGAACAGATCGACAAGGCGTTGCGCCGTATCATCAAGGAAGACCATCCGGATATCCATTATATTTCCAGCTCGGCCGATGATGTGGTGAGCGGCCACGGCCCGTACCGTATGCTTCCGGCAAAAGAATATTTCACGCTGAAGACCGGCAACGATAAGTTCCATAGCGAACGAGGCATGCCGAACGTCATGACCTACGAAAGCATGCTCCGCACCTTCTCGCCGGAAGGAATCTGGCCGCAGGATAACGAATGGGGATGCATGACTATACCCGCGAAGGGGCACAGGGCTGCACCTCTTTCAACGAGATCATCGCGAAAGGATATGGCGAACCGCAGAGTGCGAAAGAGTTTGCCGAACTGGCCCAGTGGGTGAACTACGACGGCCACCGCAGCCTGTTCGAGTCCAGAAGCCAGAACCGCAAAGGTCTGCTGATGTGGATGAGCCATTCCTGTTGGCCTTCAATGGTATGGCAGACGTATGATTATTATTTCGAGCCGACTGCCGCCTATTTTGCTATCAAGAAGGCTTCCGAGCCGCTGCATATCCAGTGGAATCCGGCAACGGACGAGGTAGAAGTGGTCAACTACAGCGCTGGCACGCATAAAGGTCTGACGGCAAAAGTACAGGTTCTGAATATGGATGCATCCGTAGCCTGGGAAAAAGAAGCGACTGTCGATAGCAATGAAGATACGACCGATAAGTGCATCAAGTTGGAATTCCCGGAGAACTTGTCGAAGGTCCATTTCATCAAGATGACGCTGACCGAAGATGGCAAAGTCGTTTCCGACAACTTCTATCACAGAAGTTTGGAAGAAAACAACTACCAGGATTTGTGCCAGTTGGCAAAGGTTGCTTTGCAGTCCGCAACAACCGTGGATAAAAATGCAGACGGAACCTGGAGTGCCGTGTCTGTTATCGAGAACAAGACGTCTACACCGGCTTTGATGATCCGCCTCAATGTTGTAGGTGGTAAAGACGACCAGCAGATTCTACCGGTATTTTATTCCGACAACTATTTCTCTTTGCTTCCGGGTGAAAAGAAGGAAGTACGTATGAGCTGGAGAGATGAAGATACCAGAGGTAATGAAGGCAAGGTCTTAATTACCGGATATAACGTGGAATAATATTATAGGTCGGCGACGGAAGGCGTGCAAAGTACCTTTATTACGATCCTTTAGGCACAGATTTACACGGATAAATTTATTTTCTTTCCGTGTATCTGTGCCTAAATTATGCCTATTAGTAAGCAGAATTTTGTTTCGACACACCTCCTGTCATATTTTTTTTCTTGATTATTACTAAAATATTACGCAGCCTGAAAAAGATCTATTTTTGTATAGGACTTATCGGGAAGCTCTTTACCTTTGCCGGAAAGAGTATCGGAAGTAGATGGGAAAGCGGATCAAACTGATTTATATATTATCGTTATTCTCAGCTTTAATGGCGATAAGCGTGCAGGCCTATTGGCTCTATAATCAGTATCGTTATGAAGTGGAGCGATATGCTGATGAAATTGCCGCCGATGTATTGCGTGTCGGAGATGAAGAGTTTGCCGAGCGCCGGAAAATGGCGATAGGTGATGATACTTCTTATATAATAGATCGTAGTTCGCGTACTCAATCCGGAACTTCCACTATCAGGAATGTGCAGACACAACTTTGTTTTGATTTTAAAACGGATGTCTTGGTCGATTCGATAATTGGCGGTCAACTGAATATGACAAAACTAAACCTCTCGTTTGATGCGACCTTACCGGAAGACAGCATTATTCATGGTGTGGAACGAAATGTCGTTAATTACTATATTCCTTTCCAGGTTGAACGTTTAGATAGTCTGCTTCGGGCGTGCTTGTCGCAATACGATTTCCAGATCGCTTTTTTGCCGGAAGGAGATACATTGAGCCGTTTCAATTCTTGGAAAATTTTACCGGAACATCTGTTCCCGCCTTGCTTGGGAGTTAAATACCGGTATGCTCCGTTGGAGCGGAAAGGGGTGATGATAGAAGTCGGTTTCCCGATAAACCCTCTTCTGAAGCGGATGGTGGGACAACTGATTTTGAGTCTGTTTCTGATCCTGTTGCTGCTTTCCTGCTTGGGTTTGCAAATTAATACGATACTTAAACAGTATAAGCTTGGCGAAATGCGTGAAAGTTTTGTTCATACGATGATTCATGAATTGAGACGTCCGGTACAGACTTTGAAAATGTGTGTCTCTTTCTTGAATGATAAAGAGATGCGCACGGATGAGGCTGCCTGCGACGGTATTGTCCAGGACGCCTTGTTTGAGCTGGACAATCTTTCCGCTTATCTGGAGAAACTGAAAAATATGGTGAGTGCCGACGGTAGTGCGACACTGCTGCATCCCATTCTGTTCAATTTGCAAGAGTTGGTTGAAAAGGTGATCCGTTTAGTTCATATTCCATCTGGAAAACAGGTTGCTTTTTTCTACTGCTTTTCCACCTGATCTCCCATTGGTTACAGCTGATCCTGTGCATATTGCCAATATTCTGAGTAACCTGATAGAGAATGCGATTAAATATTCCGGCTCTGGAGTCAATATCCGCGTAGTCGTTATCCGGAATGACAAGCTGATAGAACTGACCGTAACTGATGATGGCGTTGGTATTTCTGCCGACGAACAGACGAAAGTCTTCGAGAAATTCTATCGCTCCGTCCATTTACCGGATAAGCAAATTCCTGGATTGGGACTGGGATTGAGTTATGTACGTCAGATAGCCGAAGCCCATCATGGGCAGGTCTCGCTTCGTAGTGAAGTGGGAAAGGGCACGGAAGTAACAGTAGGATTACCGATATAAAACGATATGGCGACACCATTAAAAATACTTTTGCAGATGATGATCTGAAATATTCACTTCTCCTCAAACGTTTTCTTGAAAAAAAGAAGGGTATGATGTGGCTTATACCGGAAACGGATGATGGTTCTCGAACAATTTCCGGTTGTTAAGCCTGATCTTGTCCTTTTGGATATCAATATGCCGGGTTTGAATGGTTTTGAGGTCGCAGAAAAGATACGGGAAAACGATCGCCATGTCCTGATCTTTTTCCTTTCCGACCGTTCGGACAAAAACGACCGCCTGAAAGGCTTCAGCCTCAAAGGAAATGACTATCTTGCCAAACCTTTCTATCCGGAAGAGCTGCTGGCGCGGATCAAAGAGCGGTTTGAAGTGAATCCCGATGTGAAAGTCGAAGAAGAAATCTATCATTTCGCTAATACCGTGTTTGACTATTCCACAAATGAAATCCGTACAGGCAACGGCAGGACGTTGGTCACTTCCCGTCAGGCAGAAATTCTTCGTATCCTCGCCCGTAATCCAAATGTTGCGATCGACCGTGAAATCTTCCTATCTGCTGTATGGGGAAATGTCTCTTATGCCAACTCCCTGGCTTTGAATGTGCAGGTCACTTATCTTCGCAAAGCCTTGCGTAACGACCCTTTGACCAGTATCGTTTCCCTTACAAAAAAGGCTATATGCTGAAAGGATAAAAAAACTTGCTATCTTTGCGCAATTGAGAAGTATAGACAAATAAAAAAGCGTATGAGTTTCAGCGAAAAGTCTTGCCTGGTATTTGAACAGGCTACGAAGGCATATCATATCACCGATCATATAGATGCCACGGTACATAATCCTTATGAGGTGAAGAGTATAGAGTTCTATCTGTATTTGAAGAATTGGATTGATGCTGTGCAATGGCATATGGAAGATATTATCCGCAATCCGGCTATTGAGCCGACTGAAGGATTGGTGATCAAACGACGGATTGACAAATCCAATCAAGATCGTACGGATCTGGTTGAGTTAATTGACAGTTTCTTTTTGGATCAGTATAAAAATGTGAAAGTCTTACCGACTGCAACGATCAATACAGAGAGCCCAGCATGGGCGATTGATCGATTGTCCATCTTGATCCTGAAGATTTATCATATGCAACAGGAGGTAGATCGTTCGGATGCGACTCCTGAGCATAAGGGAAAATGTGAAGAAAAATTGCGCATACTTTTGGAACAAAAAAAGGATTTATGCGTGGCATTGGATCAGTTATTGGCAGATATCGGTGCTGGACGTAAATATATGAAAGTCTATAAACAAATGAAGATGTATAATGATCCGGCCTTGAACCCAGTATTGTACGGTAAATAATAATGGCAAAGGTATTAGTAATACGACTCTCGGCTATAGGCGATGTCGCTATGACAGTGCCTGTCATTTATTCTGCCGCCAAAGCTAATCCGGAAGATTCCTTTACTGTTTTGACTCAAGCTTTTTGATGCCCCTGTTTATGAATCGTCCACCTAATGTGGAGGTTATCGGTATTAATACAAAGGGGGCTGAAAAAAGGGCTTATCGGGTTGTTGAAATTTATCTCGGCATTGTTGAAATTCGATTTTGATGTTATCTTGGATTTGCATAATGTGATCCGTACGATAATAATCTGTACTTTTTCAGATTGAATGGTAAGCGTGTGTTTGTGTTGGATAAAGCGCGGAAAGAACGTAAAAGATTGACTGCAATTAAAGGCAAACGACTTTATCCTCTTCGTCCGGTTATAGTCCGTTATGCCGATGTGTTTCGGGCTGCTGGGTTGAACTATACAGAAACGTTTACATCTCTTTATGAAGAATCTCCTGCCGAATTGTCTGGAATGGCCTCCGTTGCTGGAATTAAAAAGGCAAATGGATCGGTGTTGCTCCATTTGCCAAACACCGAGGTAAAATTTATCCAGTGGACGAAATGGAACAAGTCGTTGCCTGTTTGTCGAAATGTGAAGATTATACTGTTTTTTTGTTCGGAGGGCGAGGATATGAGGAGGCAATCCTTGAACAATGGGAGTTTCAATATCCACGTGTTAAAAGTGTTGTAGGTAAATATGCCTTGGATAATGAGTTGGCGTTAATCAGCCAATTGGATGTGCTATTGTGTATGGATTCTGCAAATATGCATTTTGCCTCTTTGGTAGGTACACGAGTGATTTCGATTTGGGGAGCGACGCATCCTTATGCCGGTTTTTATGGTTATCATCAAGATTCCGGTGATGTTATTCAGGAAAATTTACCTTGTCGGCCTTGTTCTGTATTTGGGCAGAAACCATGTTTGCGCGGTGATTGGGCGTGTATGACACTGATAACACCGGAGAGGATTGTTGAAAAGGTAAAGGCATCAATAAAATAGTAAAGAGAAAACTACGATATCATGAGGGTCTGTTATTTTTCAAAATGTTATAAAGAACTATATAGTGCGGGAAGTAAAGCAAAGACCGATATGGAACAGATTATGTGCGATTTAGGATATCGGAATATCGGGTTTCCTTGTCTCGTTTGTTCGAATAAGATACTTGGCTTTGTCATAACTTTGCTCAGTATGATTAAAGTTTGTTTTAAGTTAAGGTCAGGTGATATTTTGATTATACAATATCCTTTGAAAAAATATTATACGTTATTATGTAATATAGTGCATTATCGAGGAGCTAAAGTTATAACCTTGATTCACGATTTAGGCTCTTTCCGACGGAAAAGATTGACAGTCCTTCAAGAAATTGATCGTCTGCAGAATTCTGATTATTTAATAACATTGAATGATTCGATGTCTGCTTGGTTACAAACTAAGGGGTGTGAAGTCCCGAAAGGAGAACTGAAGATTTGGGATTATTTATCTCCAGCCATTGTCTTAAACAAAATAGAACCAGCTACTGACTATACGGTTGTTTATGCAGGCGCGTTGGGATATAATAAAAATCGTTTTTATATGAGTTGGATCGTTTACCTCGTCAATGGCATCTGAGTGTGTATGGTAAAGGATTAGAAGCTGATAAGATTCTCAATAAAGAATATTTCTCATATAACGGCTTTTGCCGGCAGATCAATTGATATCTTCGGTACAGGGTGATTTTGGCCTGGTTTGGGATGGAGATTCTTATGAAGCATGTACTGGCAACTATGGTGAATATTTACGATATAATAATCCTCATAAAGTCTCTTTGTATGTCCGTTGTCATCTTCCGCTTATCATTTGGGAGAAGGCTGCATTGGCTCCTTTCATAAAAGAGAAGGAAATAGGTATTTGCATAAATTCTTTGGAAGAACTGGATGGTAAATTGGAGAAATTGACGGTGGATGATTATTTTAAGATGAAATCTCGGGTGATTGAGATAAGTAACTTGTTGTCTGTAGGATATTTTTTACTAAAGCCTTGGATGAGGCTGTTAAGTTTCTGACAAAATCGGATGTGGCAGATGAAGGTCGTAATTAATCCTAAATACAATTTTCTCACTGATTTTATTTATCATCTTCCTGGATGTTTTTCAAGGACGGTGAGACTATATACCAAGGACGTGATATCCTTAAAAAGTACGATATACAAGGATATCGTTTGATAGTCAAGAGGTTTAAACGTCCTAATATAATAAACCAGATTGTATATTCTTTTTTCGTAGATCGAAAGCACGACGCTCTTTTGACTATTCGCTTGAAGTTCAGAAGCGTGGATTTGGAGTTGCAGATCCTATTGCATATATTGAGATAAAGCACGGAGGTTTACTTACCGATAGTTATTATATATCCTTATATATGGAAAGGATGGAAGAACTTCGCGAGTATATGGCTGTGTATAGAGCAGAAGATCGAGAGCTCAGACTGGCTTTTGCACGTTTTACGGCACAATTGCATAAGGCGGAAATATTGCATGTCGATTATTCCCCTGGCAATATCCTGGTAAAGAAACAGGCTGGTTCGTATGTGTTTGCGTTAGTGGATGTCAATCGGATGAAATTTAAAAGTATTTCAGTTGTTGATGCTTGTAAGAATTTAGCTCGTTTGGCAACATCCCGTAAAGTTTTGGATGAAGTGGCGTGTGAATATGCCTCTCAGCGGGGATGGGATAGTTTGGAAATAATGCGCTTGATGGGAGAATATAGTGATCGTTTTTTCAAGAATTACGCATTTCGTCTTGGCAATAAAGCGTGGCGAAGAAATGGGGGAAGTTGTTTTGCCCTTCCTTCTTTTTTTTCTATAAAGCATATGATCTGTTAAGTTGTTGTAAATTACTTCCAGAAACGACACGCAATGTTTACCATCATAAACGGATTTGGGTTTATGATGATTATTTGCGTCCGTTTGATTTTCGGAAAGTGTTTCCTGAAAGTCTTCAAGACTGAGTTTTAGTATCTAATTTTGATTTAGAACTCCATTCCGTGATATGTGTACAATGGCTAATGTAGTATTGTTCTTCTTCGGACAGATTCGAAGAGTCGTTATACCAAGGCAAATGTTCTGCTTGGTAGGGATATGCTGTTCGGTAAGCTTCGACTGAACGGCTTCTGCTCAATCCGACACGAGGGCGATAAAGGGCGAAGGTTGTATCTATTGGTGCTCTGTACAGACCTCCTTCGGCAGGTTTGAGATAATATTGTTTTTCTAAATTGATAACTTCTTCTTTGTGTATATAGGAATCGGGGATATTATCTATTCGTAGGGAAAAACCGATCTTGCGGGCGAATGGATGTTTTTTTTAATTCTTTAAAAAATAGTCGATGAAGTCTTTAGGGCAATAATCGGAAGGGATTACATCCGAATCTGTATAGATATAATAGTCATTGCAGAATCTTTTTTTTTAAAGGCGATTCCCAAAGTGCTTTAAAGCCTAAGTTTTGATTGAGATGGAATACTGTAAATGGGCAGGTTTTTGTAATATTCCAGCAAAGGTGGATAAGTCGATGCATTATCCAGAATGTAAATATTGGTATATCCACAGGCAGTCAATGTTTCTGTTAACAGCCGTAAGGTTGTGAGACGATTAAAATTATTGATGATAATAGGAATCTCTTTGGCATCTCTAATTAGAGATGGACTTATTATTTCTCGAAGGAAATAATAGTAAGAGCCGATATTGCATGTTAATGTTTTGAATATACTCATATGATTTTGATGAACAGGTTGTTAATATTATTGGAAAGGAATAAAATCCATCCAGAATTTTTTCATCTTACGTTTATACCAAGAATGGCAACCGAAAGGTAATTGCCAGTTGTTTAATTTGTAGCAATAACTTGGATATTTGTCAAATGAAAAGCGAATCGCTTCTTTTACTTTGGGATATGTGAATCCGTTTGCTTCCGTTGCCCAAAAAAAACATCTTCATTGTAAAGATGATATCGCTTTTGTGCCAGATAGTGATCGATTCGTTCCTTTTGTTCACAAGTTACCCGATAATGACTGGCAACTTTTCTCAGAGATAGACCACCATTTCCGATTTTGCCGTACAGATCTTGCTTGGAGGGTTTTCCCTTGAATTTATGGTAAGAATGTATCAATTGCATGATTTCAGCAATGACGGGTAGTTTATAAACTGGACGTTGCAACCAGGGTGCACCAATATAGTCGTATCCTTTATTACACCATTCTTTCAATTCGTCTCGAAATACATAAGCGTCCAACTGATAGATCAAGATATAGGTACAATCTAAAAAACGTTCATAAAATTCTTTAGCCAGCATGAGCCGGTTATAACCACTGATCCCTTTGAAATAAAAAATCTGCGAATGAGATAAATGACAATTTAGGAAATTCGGTCGCTAGTTCTGACAAGTCTAAATGGTTTGGTTTGATTACGACTAAAGGATGCATTTGTAATATTTTGTATACTTGTAATAAAGATTTTCTTTCTTGTTGGGACAAAGAGGCTTGGTAAATAGGTATAACAACTTTTACTAAATTCATATGAACCTTTCTTGTTTATGTTTAATATAAGTAACATATATACAAAGATATGCATATTTTACAAAACAGAATGAGGAAAATGTTTTATTATAATTTATTATATATCTGCTATATGATAGTTGTGAGAAATATTGTAATTTTGTAATATACATTCGATGCATTGATGTATAGTTTCTTATGGATGATTTGGATTCTTTATGTACGATGTGTTGATGATTTTGTGTGGATTATTTTTGAAAAAAGTTTATGATTCCAAAGATTATTCATTTATGTTGGTTCAGTGAAGAATCTTTTCCTGTTGAAATAAAAATTTGTTTGGCAAGTTGGAAACGTATATTGCCGGATTATACGATAAGGTTATGGACATATGCAGATGCATTGGCAATAGGTTGTGATTATGTCTCGGAGGCTCTGTCTGTTAAAAAATGGGCTTTTGCAGCAGATGTTATCCGTTTTATGCAATCTATAAAGAAGGCGGAATTTACATGGACAGTGATATGCTTCTTAAAAAACGTTTTGATGAATTTATCCCGGAGCATGGTTTTGCAACTTTCAACGAATGTTGGGGAACAGTCCTTTACAAGCTGCTTTTTTGATAGGTGAGCAGGGTAATTCTTTTTGCGAAGAAGTCTTTAGTTATTATAAGCAGCGTCATTTTTTATTGCCCGATGGTTCTTTCGACATGTTGATCTCTCCCAAAATAATGGTGATGGTTGCTGAAAAAGAGGATATAAAAGGGAAGATATTGAACAACATTTAGGAGAAGATGTCGTTATTTATTCAGGATGTTATGTTTCTCCCTGTAAGAAAATTCAGTATCCCGAGGCTTTTGCTTGTCATCAAGTGTATGGGAGCTGGCGGAAACATCGTTTTGGCAGAAAAGTGGAACGTTTTCTGAAACATGCGTACCTCGTGATTCGTTTTGCGTTATTTAAACGATAAGTATAGAAGATTGAATAATTAATGGAAAATATAAAACTTGCCGTTATCGGCCTCGGATATGTCGGTTTGCCGTTGGCACGGTTGTTTGCGACGCGTTATCCTGTGGTCGGGTATGATGTGAAGCGGGAGCGGGTAGCAGCCTTGATGGAAGGGCGGGACGCGACGCAGGAAGTATCGGATGAATTGTTGAGGTCCGTGCTACTGCCCCGGTTGCCGGAGGAAGGTGAGGGGGATTGTTTTGTACGTCCGATGCGGAACAGCTCCGCGGATGTAATTATTACATTGTGGCGGTCCCTACGCCGGTCGACTTGCATCATAGCCCTGACCTGACACCTCTTTATTCGGCCAGTGAAACGGTAGGGAAGGTCTTGGGCAGAGGCGATATCGTGATCTATGAATCGACAGTTTGTCCCGGTATAACGGAAGACGAATGTGTTCCCATTCTGGAGAGAACGTCCGGATTGGTTTTTAACCGCGATTTCTTTGCCGGATATTCGCCGGAGCGTATTAATCCGGGAGACAAGGAACATACGGTGGAGAAGATTATGAAAGTAACATCCGGTTCCACTCCCGGAGCCGCAGAGAAGGTCGATGCCCTATACCGATCGGTTATCCAGGCTGGAACCTTTCCGGTATCCAGTATCAAAGTGGCGGAGGCAGCCAAAGTGATCGAAAACTCCCAGCGTGATATCAACATCGCTTTTATGAACGAACTGTCGAAGATTTTCCATCTGATCGGTATCGATACGAACGAAGTGCTGGCGGCAGCCGGGACGAAATGGAACTTCCTGCCTTTCAAGCCCGGTCTGGTCGGAGGGCATTGCATAGGGGTTGATCCTTACTATTTGATCCGTAAGGCTGAGGATTACGGTTTCCATCCGGGACTGATTCTGTACGGACGTCGTATCAACGATACGATGGGCGAATATATTGCCGGTCGCGTCGTGAAGTGCATGATCAAAAAAAGATGTTCCGGTGCGGAATGCGGAAGCACTGGTTTTAGGCTTTACCTTCAAGGAAAACTGTCCCGATGTGCGTAACTCCAAAGTCGGTGATGTCGTTCGTTATCTCGGTGACTACGGTATCAACGTGACGATCTATGATCCTTGGGCACGTCCGGATGACGTCCGGCGCGAATATAGCCTGGAAGTCCTGTCCACCCTGCCGGACAAGAAGTTCGATGTTGTCGTCTTAGCGGTCGCCCATACCGATTTCCTGTCACTGGACATTCCGGAGCTGGTAAAAGAGCACAGCGTGGTATATGATGTGAAAGGCTGTCTGAATCCGGCTTGGGTAGATGATCGTCTGTGAGTTATTTCCGTCCGAAGTCTGCCGGGATCTCTCCCCATTCCGAAGTTTCCCATTTTAGGATAGGAGTGGTATAGGTATTGGTTTTGAGCCACTTTTCAGCTCGTTCGATCATATCGAAGATCGGTTCGTTCTCTGGTACGCGCTCTAAGAGTGTTTTGCATTTCTTCTTTTTTACCCAACCGATGGCGTTCCGACTGTCGAATAGATCGGAAGGCTGCTTCCTTTCTGTTTCAGTAGGGCAAGTCCGTGTACCAAAGCCAAAAATTCACCGATGTTGTTCGTCCCTTTTTTTAACGGCCCGATCCGGAAGATCTCTTGCATGGTTGGCGGATAGACGCCCCGGTATTCCATGTCTCCCGGATTCCCGCTACAAGCAGCATCCACACAAAGGCTTTCCCAGATCGGTTTCCCGACCGGAGCTTTTGGAGTCAGGCCTGCAGCCGCTTTGGAGGAAGACGCTGTTTTCAGATAATGCTCGTATCCTTTTTCAAAGGCTTTCGTCGCCTCCTCTTTGGTTTCGAACGATTTATATTTTGCTCCGTCCTGTCCGTCCACCTGCGCTTTGCATTCGCCCCAGTTGTCATATACGCCCGGAGTGATACCTTTCCATACTACATAATATTTGTTTTTTTGCCATTGTTCTCTGTTTAATAAGTCCTTGTCCGACTTCTCCTTCTTCTGGTGAGAAATCGATTCTATCCTTTGGAAAAATGCCTTCGGCTTGCCGGATAAGTTTGTTTTTTCGGCATCTAATCGCTTACCGACAATTATCAGCAAACCTGTCGACAATTACCGACAGGCAAATCGTTGGGCATGGAATCGAAGAAGTATGCGGTCAAAGATAAAAATTTATCCGGCACAAAACAGAACTTCTTAATGGAAAAAGTTTACATTTGCAGGAAACAATCATATAGATATGAAGCGTATATTTCTGATTGGATATATGGGAGCCGGAAAAACCACTGTGGGAAAAGTGCTGTCCCGGCAGTTGGGACTCTCGTTTATCGATCTGGACCACTATATAGAAGGCCGTTACCATAAGACTGTCGGGCAGCTTTTTGCCGAGAAAGGGGAAGATGCGTTCCGAGATATCGAGCGGAGGATGCTCCGCGAAGTCGCCGCTTTTGAAGATGTCCTGGTATCGACCGGAGGCGGTGCTCCTTGTTTTTTCGATAATATGGAGTTTATGAACGGGGCCGGACAGACCGTTTACCTGAAAGTCTCGGTAGAGGAATTGGCGAAGCGTTTGGAGCTCTGTAAATCGACCCGCCCGATACTGAAGGGTCGTTCGGGTGACGAATTGAAAGCCTTTATTGCCGAAAGTCTGGAGAAAAGGGAACCTTTCTATTCGAAAGCGTCGATTGTGTTCGATGCGGAAGAGATGATGACCGATCAGGATGTATATAACATATCACAAGAACTGGCAATACGATTATAGAGTTGAGAGTTGAAAGTTGAAAGTGAAAACTGGCACAACCTTAACTTTCAACTCTCAACTCTCAACTTTCAACTATTAAATTATGGATAGACAAGGGCAGGGGGCTTATATTCCGCAGGAGCTATTAAAAAGAACTCAGTAAGGCGAGTAATCGCTTACTGATAGGTATACCCCTGTGAACGGGTGGAAGGAGAACGCCGTCTGGCTCTGACTCCCGAAGCGGTCGACATGCTGACCGACCGTGGGCATCGCGTTCTGGTGGAAGCCGGGGCAGGCCTGGGGATCAATTACTCCGATAACCATTATTCGGAAGCGGGAGCCGAGATTGTGGCGACTCCGGCCGAGGTGTATCAGGCGGACATCATCCTGAAAATCCTGCCACCGCTGACTGCCGAGGTGATGATGATGAAGCCGCGTACTACGCTGTTTTCAACCGTCCAGTTTAATACCTTTTCGCATGAAGCCTTCGAACTGATGATGGCTAAACGGATTACAGCTGTCGCCTATGAACTGTTGGCGGATGACAAACAGCGCTGTCCGGTCCTGAATGTGATCTCTGAGATAGAAGGAACAGCCTCTATCACGATCGCTTCCGAGTTGTTGAGCAATACGCAGGGCGGAAAAGGGATCTTGTTAGGAGGCATACCGGGCGTTTCACCGACCGAGGTCGTGATCATTGGAGCCGGTAATGCCGGGACTGTCGCCACCCGTGCCGCTATGGCACTGGGGGCTTCCGTGAAGGTGTTCGACGACGATATAAACAAGCTTCGGACCATCCAGCAGGTATTGGGGCAAGGCTTGTTCACTTCCACTTTCCATCCGAATGTGCTGCAAAACGCTTTCCGTAGTGCCGACGTGGTGATCGGGGCGATGCGTTACATCAATACGCGTCACCGGTATATCATCGCCGAAGATATGATCCGTATCATGAAGCGCGGTGCATTAGTTATTGACCTCAGGATCAATCAGGGAGGGTGTTTCGAGACGACCTGTTGCCTCTGTCCTTCCGATCCGGCTGTTTTCGAACAGTACGGCGTACTGCATTATTGCCGGCAGAACATCAGTAACCGTGTGGCGCGTACCACTTCGATGGCACTGAGCAATATCTTCGTCCCGATGCTTTTCCTGCTGGGCGATGCCGGTGCCGTGCAGGGGATGATCAAGAGCGACCCGGGATTCAAGAACGGAGTCTACATGTATTGCGGTAAGCCTGTTAATAGCTACGTTTCCAATCGATTCGGTTTATCATCGAATAATATCGATCTATACCTCTCTGCGTTTTAACCCATAAAAGTTTTGAACTCGCAAAGTTTATTCTTTACTTTGCGATGATCTTAAATATCAACAAGCGATTAAGCTAATATAAGTATATTATGGCAGAACAGACAAAAGTAACAACTCTGGAAAAGGTTGTCATCCGTTTTTCGGGCGATTCCGGTGACGGTATGCAGCTGACCGGAACAATCTTTTCCAATCTGTCGGCTATTTTTGGGAATGAAATCTCTACATTCCCCGATTATCCGGCAGAAGTGCGTGCTCCTCAAGGAACACTTAGTGGTGTATCAGGTTTCCAGGTTCATCTGGGATCCCGTAAAATTTTTACTCCCGGCGATAAGGCGGACGTGCTGGTCGCAATGAACCCCGCTGCGCTGAAAGTGAATGTGAAAAACCTGAAACCCAATGCGATCGTTTTGATCGATACGGATTCGTTCCAGAAGAGTGACTTGGACAAGGCGCAATTCACGACAGACGATCCGTTCCAGGAATTAGGGCTTGGCGGCGTGCAGGTCGTGGCGGCTCCTATCTCGACAATGGTGAAAGACGGCCTGGCTGAATTCGGCTTGGATAACAAGTCTGCGCTCCGTTGTAAGAATATGTTCGCACTGGGGTTGGTTTGTTGGCTGTTCGAACGTCCGCTGGATGAAGCGATGCACATGTTGCAGAACAAGTTCGCCAAAAAGCCGGCTATCGCACAGGCCAATATCAAGGCGCTGACAGACGGTTACAACTACGGACACAATATCCATGCTTCAGTCTCCACTTACCGCATCGAAAGTAAGAAGGCTGCACCAGGTTTTTATACTGACGTGAACGGTAATAAGGCCACATCCTACGGGTTGATCGCTGCTGCGGAGAAGGCCGGCTTACGGTTGTTCCTCGGAAGCTACCCGATCACTCCGGCCACCGATATCTTGCATGAGTTGTCAAAGCATAAGGAGCTTGGTGTCATCACTGTTCAGGCGGAAGATGAAATTGCCGGTATCTGTACTTCCATCGGAGCCAGCTTTGCCGGTTGCTTGGCTGCGACTTCCACATCCGGTCCCGGTCTGGCGTTGAAGAGCGAAGCGATCGGTTTGGCCGTGATCGCCGAACTGCCGCTGGTTGTTATTGATGTGCAGCGTGGCGGCCCTTCTACGGGTATGCCGACCAAGAGCGAACAAACCGACTTGATGCAGGCGCTTTACGGACGTAATGGTGAAAGTCCGGCTGTCGTGATTGCTGCTTCGACTCCGACAGACTGTTTCGATGCCGCTTACTGGGCAGGAAAGTTGGCCCTCGAACATATGACTCCTGTCATCCTGTTGACGGATGCCTTCATCGCCAACGGTTCTTCCGCATGGAAGCTGCCGAACTTGGCTGAATATCCGGAAATCAAACCGAATTATGTCTCCAACTACGATGCGCGTGAAAAAGTATGGAAAGCGTATCGCCGCGACAAGGAAAGCCTGGTTCGCTATTGGGCTATTCCGGGAACCGAGGGCTTTGCCCATCGTCTGGGCGGTCTTGAAAAAGACTATGAAACAAGTGCTATCTCGACAGACCCCGTCAACCACCAGAAGATGGTTACCACCCGCCAGGCCAAGATCGACAAGATTGCCGATTATATCCCCGAACTGGAAGTGATCGGAGACCCCGATGCAGACCTGCTGATCGTCGGATGGGGCGGAACATACGGACACCTCTACGAAGCAATGGAAACTATGCAGGAGCAGGGAAAGAAGGTTGCTCTGGCTCACTTCAAGTTCATCAGTCCGCTGCCTAAGAACACGGCAGAAGTGCTGAGCAAATACAAGAAGGTGGTCGTTGCCGAACAGAACAACGGGCAGTTTGCCAACTACCTGCGTGGTAAAGTGACGGGATTCAATCCGTACCGTTTCAACCGCGTAAAGGGACAACCTTTATCGTAGCGAGATTAGTTGAGGAATTCACGAAAATATTGGAGGCTTAAAAGATGGCAACTGAAGAAGTAAAATTTCAACCGAAAGATTATAAGAGCGATCAGTATGTACGCTGGTGTCCGGGTTGTGGAGACCATGCCGTGTTGAACTGCTTGCACAAAGCAATGGCCGAAGTAGGAGTGGCTCCTCATAATATGGCTGTTATCTCTGGTATCGGATGTTCTTCCCGTTTACCTTATTACATGAACACATACGGTTTTCATACGATTCATGGTCGTGGTGCTGCTATCGCTACCGGCGTGAAGACGGCTCGTCCGGACTTGAGCGTCTGGTTGATTACTGGTGACGGCGACTGTCTGGCTATCGGCGGTAACCATTTTATCCATGCTGTCCGCCGCAACGTGGACCTGAATATCGTGTTGTTCAACAACAAGATATATGGTCTGACGAAGGGGCAGTATTCCCCGACTTCCGATCGTGGTTTCGTTTCCAAGAGCTCTCCTTACGGACGGTCGAAGATCCGTTTATTCCGGCTGAACTGGCTTTGGGTGCCCGTGGTAATTTCTTTGCCCGTGTGATCGATGTGGATCTGAAGAATACGACGGAAGTGTTGGCTGCTTCTGCCCGCCATAAAGGTGCTTCCGTGACTGAAGTGCTGGTGAACTGTGTGATCTTTAACGACGGTATCCATAAAAAGATTGTCGATAAGGAATTTCGTGCCGACCGTACGATTTTCTTGCGCCACGGCGAAAAGATGTTGTTCGGCAAAGACAATGAAAAGGGTATCGTGTTGGAAGGCCTGAAACTTAAAGCCGTAACGATCGGTCAGGATGGTTATACGCTGGATGATGTTTTGGTACATGATGCACATGAAAAGGATAACACCCTGCACATGATGCTTGCCATGATGAGCGGGGATATGCCAGTCGCTCTCGGTGTGATCCGCGATGTGGATGCTCCGACCTACGACGAAGCCGTACACCAACAGATCGAAGAAGTCCAGGCCAAGAATCCGATCCGTAACCTGCAGGATTATCTGATGAGCGGAGAAATCTGGAAAGTAAAGTAAGGCGGTAAGCCGATCTGTGATAAGAAAAGCTGTAAACCTTGAAAAAAGATGCAAGGGTTTACAGCTTTTCTTATTTATATTTCTATCTTTGTGAAACAAAAGGGTATAGCAATGAAGACAACAGCCGAAATCATAGAAATCCTGAGAGATTACAAAGCCCGTTCCGCCGAAAAATACGGAATCGAAACATTGGGCCTTTTCGGTAGCGTGGCTCGTGGTGAACAGAATGAGAAGAGTGACATCGATGTTTTTATTAAGTTGAGAAAAACAAGTTATTACACATTGATGGATATAAAAGATGATTTAGAACAAGTTTTCAGGCAAAAAGTCGATTTAATAACTTTGCATGAAACAATGCGTGCTTTGTTTCGGCGTAAAATAGAACAGGATGCAATTTATCTTTAAGGATCAAATAACAGATAAGCTTCTTTTGTTATACAAAGATTTGAATTGGCATTGAAACGAACTTCCGATGTTGCAGACTGCGATGATTTGCTTCGTACTCCGGAGGGTGTCGATTTATTTGATGCAACTTGCGTGAGAATACAGACTATCGGTGAGACATTGAAACAAATAGATACTGAAACAAAGGAGAAGTTGCTAGTCTATTATCCGGGAATTCCCTGACGCAAGATTTTTGCCATGCGAAATATTATTTCTCATGAATATTTGTCTGTTGACCCGGAGATTATAACCGATATCGTTAAACATAATTTATCCCCTCTGCTTGTCGTTCTTTACCGCATCCAGGATGACTTAAATGCCGGGAAACATGATGCTATCTTTGGATAAAAGTGTCTGATTTGTAAATTCTATGTTACAAAATGGTAGGGTTGGGTGTTAATGGCATGGAAAAGAATAATTATTACTGAAAAATTTCCTTAATTCGATATGTACTATGAAAATTTGTATTACTTTTGTACCGCGATTAACAAGGCGAGGGAACAGCAAGTAAAAAAACAAAGATGATTTGCCTTGTGTTTTAACATTGAGTAGAGAGAAAAGTTATATAAAGTCAATCAATTAAATTAATTTCAAGATGGCTACATTAGATTTAAGCAAGTACGGAATTAAAGATGTGAAGGAAGTTCTTCATAATCCGTCTTACGATGTTCTGTTCGCAGAAGAAACAAAACCGGGTTTGGAAGGCTTTGAAAAAGGTCAGGTAACTGAACTGGGTGCTGTAAACGTGATGACTGGTGTTTACACAGGTCGTTCTCCTAAAGATAAATTTTTCGTAAAGAACGAAGCCAGCGAAGATTCAGTATGGTGGACTTCTGAAGAATATAAAACGATAACAAGCCTTGTTCTGAAGAAGCTTGGGCTGATCTGAAAGCTAAAGCTGTAAAAAGAATTGTCTGGCAAACGTCTGTTCGTTGTCGATACTTTCTGCGGTGCTAACGAAGCAACTCGTATGAAAGTTCGTTTCATCATGGAAGTAGCATGGCAGGCACACTTCGTAACTAACATGTTTATCCGCCCGACAGCAGAAGAGCTGGCTAACTACGGAGAACCTGATTTCGTATGTTTCAACGCTTCTAAAGCAAAAAGTTGACAACTACAAAGAATTAGGCTTGAACTCTGAAACTGCTACAGTTTTCAACTTGAAGACGAAAGAACAGGTGATCCTGAACACTTGGTACGGTGGTGAAATGAAGAAGGGTATGTTCTCTATCATGAACTACATGAACCCGTTGCGTGGTATCGCTTCTATGCACTGCTCCGCTAATACGGATAAAGAAGGCAAGAGCTCTGCTATCTTCTTCGGTCTGTCTGGTACAGGTAAGACAACTTTGTCTACTGACCCGAAACGTCTGTTGATCGGTGATGACGAACACGGATGGGATAACGAAGGTGTATTCAACTATGAAGGTGGTTGCTACGCTAAGGTTATCAACCTGGACAAAGAAAGCGAACCGGATATCTACAACGCTATCAAACGTGACGCTCTTCTTGAAAACGTTACAGTTGCAGCTGACGGTACAATCGACTTCGCTGATAAGAGTGTAACAGAAAACACACGTGTTTCTTACCCGATCTATCACATCGAAAACATCGTTAAGCCGGTTTCTAAAGGCCCGCACGCAAAGCAGGTTATCTTCCTGTCTGCCGATGCATTCGGCGTATTGCCTCCGGTATCTATCCTGAACCCGGAACAGACTCAGTATTACTTCCTGTCTGGTTTTACAGCTAAATTGGCTGGTACAGAACGGGGTATCACTGAGCCGACTCCGACATTCTCTGCTTGTTTCGGTGCTGCTTTCTTGTCACTGCACCCGACAAAATATGGCGAAGAATTGGTTAAGAAAATGGAAATGACCGGTGCTAAGGCTTATTTGGTCAACACAGGTTGGAACGGTACTGGCAAACGTATCTCTATCAAGGATACAAGAGGTATCATCGATGCTATCCTGGACGGTTCTATCGACAAAGCTCCGACAAAGGTTATCCCGTACTTCGATTTCGTTGTACCGACAGAATTGCCGGGTGTTGATCCGAATATCCTCGATCCCCGCGATACTTATGCTGACGCTGCACAGTGGGACGAAAAAGCAAAAGATCTGGCTGGCCGTTTCATTAAGAACTTCGCTAAGTTCACTGGCAACGAAGCTGGTAAGAAGCTGGTTGCTGCTGGTCCGAAATTGTAATAACATACATAATGACTCTATAAAAGCGCAGGACTTCGGTTCTGCGCTTTTTTTATATATATACATTAATTTTATCATAAATGTTAGGATATTTTAAAATCTATTCCTACCTTTACCCCAAATTATCTGTTAATGTGGGATGTGAGGTATAACATGATTAGACGTTTATTACTGGTCGTTGGGATTATCGTTTCTTTGTCATCGTGTGGCGGAGATATTGCTTACCGGATAGAAGGAAAACTAACCAATCTGGAGGATCAGACCTTATATGCCGTTTTCGAAAATGAAGATATAAAGGTTGTAGATACCGTAACTTGCGGGAAGCCGGGGGAATTTTTGATCGAAAAGAAACAGGGAGATTTCCGGGAAGTGACGATTTTCTTTGCTGATAAAATGCATTGGGTTACGGCTTATCTGGAAAAGGGAGAGAAGGTGACGATCACCGGAGACGCTGATTATCCCGCCATGTTACGTGTCAAAGGAGGGCGGATCAATGACCGTCTTTCCGCGATAAGAAAAGAAATGGCTCCTTTATTGAAGGAGCAGGCCGACTTGATCCGTCAACTGAATAAGAAGAACAGGGAAAACCTCAACAGCTCGATCGAGGAAGCGGATATGGCTTCGCGCCTGGCGAATGTAAACCATCTGTTGAGCGAGGAAGCTGCTGCCGCCATCAAGAAATATCCGGATGAAGAAGCTTCCGTCGTATTGATACAGCATTATTTTAACCATCCTGACGATACCCGGCAAATGGACGAATTGCTGGCTGTGCTGAATCCGAAACTGAACGACTTTTTATCTGGTGCGGAAGTTGCAGGAATACAGCACGAGGGCAAAAAGGACTGCTTTAGGCGCCGAAGCACCCGGTTTCAATGTGAAGAATATTTACGGGACTCCTGTCAGTCTGGATTCTTTTCCGAAGAAATATTTACTGCTTGCGTTTACGGCTCCCTGGTGTGATATGTGCCAGACGGAAGACCTCTATCTGGATGAAGTGGCAATGAAATATCCGAAAGAAAAGGTGGATATGTTGCTGGTCAGTCTGGATGACGATCAAGCCGAAGTGCGGAAAGTCCTTGCAAAGGATAGCATCGGCTGGAACTTGGTTACCGATTCCGCCGGACAGGCAGCCATGTTGGTTGATCTGTATAACGTAAGCGCCTTGCCCCGCTGTTTCCTGATCGATGAAGAAGGGAAGATCATCTTGAAAACGGACAATGGGGTCGAGATAAAGCAGACGTTGGAAAAGCTGATGGAGTAGGAATTTATGATTTATGCAATGTTGCTATCCATAAATCATAAATCCGGCCTCATAAATCCAGACCCATAAATTTAAATCATAAATCTTTAACTATGTTAGTCAAATCTTATGCTGCCGCCGTGCAAGGCATATCGGCAACGGTCATTACGATCGAAGTAAATTGCACGAAAGGTATCCAATTCTTTTTGGTAGGGTTGCCCGATGTGGCTGTCCGTGAAAGCCATGAACGCATTATCTCTGCTCTTCAGGTGAGTGGCTACAAGTTTCCCCGTAACCGCATTGTGATCAATATGGCGCCTGCCGATATCCGGAAGGAAGGTTCGTCGTATGATTTGCCGCTTGCGATCGGCATCTTGGCAGCAGCCGAAGAGCTGGATGCTTCCCGGCTAGGCCACTACATGATGATGGGAGAGCTTTCATTGGACGGCAGCTTGAAGTCGGTAAAGGGAATTCTGCCGATTGCGATCAAGGCGCGTGAAGAGGGATTCAAAGGTTTTATCGTTCCCAAGCAGAATGCCCGTGAGGCCGCTGTCGTCAATGACCTGGATGTGTATGGCGTTTCGACCATCAAAGAAGTGATCGAGTTCATTGCAGGAAGACGGGATTTGGAGCCGACGGTTGTCAATACCCGTGAGGAATTTTATGCCCGGCAACTTCAGTTTGAAGCGGATTTCTCGGATGTACGCGGACAGGAAAATGTGAAGCGTGCGCTGGAAGTAGCCGCCGCCGGAAGCCACAACCTGATCCTGATCGGTCCGCCGGGGAGTGGCAAATCGATGCTCGCCAAACGTCTCCCTTCCATCTTGCCACCTTTTACCTTGCAGGAGTCGCTCGAGACCACCAAGATACATTCGGTCGCCGGCAAGATCGGGCTGGACACTTCCCTGATGACGCAACGTCCGTTCCGTTCGCCCCATCACACGATTTCGAATGTGGCGATGGTCGGTGGAGGCGCTTTCCCGCAGCCGGGAGAGATCAGCCTGGCACATAACGGAATCTTGTTCTTGGATGAATTGCCCGAATTCAACCGGAGCGTGCTCGAGGTCATGCGCCAACCATTGGAAGACCGGACGATAACGGTCTCTCGTGCCCGCTTATCTGTTGATTATCCGGCCAACTTCATGTTGGTCGCTTCCATGAATCCTTGTCCTTGCGGATATTATAATCACCCCGATCGCCCTTGTCTCTGTTCTCCGGGTGCTGTCCAGAAATACATGAATCGTGTTTCCGGCCCTTTGCTCGACCGGATCGATATACAGGTAGAAGTCGTGCCGGTCCCTTTCGAGAAGATATCCGACGGACGCCCTTCCGAATGTAGCGAAGCGATACGCGAGCGCGTGATGAAAGCCCGCGCTATCCAGGAAAAACGCTTTGCCGCGCATGAGGGTATTTACAGCAATGCCCAGATGACCTCCAAACTGCTTCATGAATACGCCGTGCCTGATGCTGCCGGCCTGTCTTTACTGAAGGTCGCCATGCAGCGCCTCAATCTTTCCGCTCGCGCCTACGACCGCATCCTGAAAGTCTCCCGTACGATCGCCGACCTGGAAGCCTCTCCGAATATCGAGGCATGCCATCTGGCGGAAGCCATACAATACCGGAGCCTGGACCGGGAAACATGGGGGACGTAAGCCGGTTTCATTTATTTTGAAATTGAAGATCGGAAAAAGCATTAGGAGAAAATAAAATGAATGCCTCTGGTGTGAACCAATATCTTTCGCCTGCCCGGAGCGCGGCGACCGCCTGTGCGTATAGCTGTCCGTATTCGACAGAACGGTCTGGACGGATGTTCCCGTTTATCTCGATGCAGACGAAACGGCGGCTACCGGTCGGATCAGCCAGCAAGTCCCAGTTGTTGCGTTTTTTATTTAGGATAAAAGTACCGCCTCATTCGTGTTTATCCTATTATTATTTGTATCTTTACTGCCACGTTATTGACTATTCGACCTAGGGCGAAAAGCCTTTCGACTTAGGTCGAATACCTTTTCCACCTTGGGCAAAAAAACCTTTTCGACCTTCGTCAAAAACATACAAAGAAGGCAGGAAAGCGATAAAGTCTTATTATTCACCATTTAATCTATTACTAATATGACAGCACGTTACAGAATGGAGCGTAACCCGGATTCCGGGAAGAACGGCAATAAAATGCCTCTTCACCCAAGATTGATCCCCTATGAGACCGTCAGCATTAAAAAGTTGATGAAATATGCCAAATCCCGCTCCACCTATTCGGAGGCCGACATTGCCGGCGCCTTGCAGCTGATCACCGACTTGGTGACGGAACGCTTGCGCGAAGGCGATAACGTGGAGATCGAGGGTCTCGGCTTCTTCAGCGTCTCGCCCAATCTCGCGCGGTGATGTCTAAAACGGAACTGAGGAGCGAATCTGTCCGTTTCAAGAACGTCAATTTCCGATGCTGCCAGCAGTTGAAGAAGGCCTTGAAGACGATGCCGCTCACGCGTATGAAAAGTTCAGGTCACTGTGCACCCGGCATGGCGGACCGGGAGGAACTTCTTTACCGCTATCTGGACGAGAACTCTTATATCACCGTCCGTTCCTACCGTTATCTTATCGGGCTGTCTGACTACAGTGCGCGCAAGGATTTGGCCGCATTGGTCGCTTCCGGCCGTCTGGTGAAGGGAGGCAGCCGTTTGTTTGCCATCTATACCCTTCCGAAAGAGGAAGACACGGGCATCCCGTAACCTTTGGTGGTCGATTCGAACTTGCCTGGATGAAGGCCGGATACCGGGGTTGAAGGCAATCCGGGCGGGTGCCTTCACCTGTTGAGGCTTGTTGCAAGGCGGGTTGTACAGGGTGGGTGAAGCTGAAATGACCCAGCGGCCCGGAACTTTTGTTTTTAGCTGTTCCGGTATTCCAACGGCCCCATCCCCACATGCCGCTTGAAATATTTGCCGAAGAAAGACATATTCGTGAAATTCAGCGAATAGGCGATGTCGTGGATCGATAGGTCGGTCGATTTCAACTGTGCCTTTGCATCCATGATCACCATAGAGGTGATGATCTCGACACAAGTCTTGTCGGTCGTCTGCTTGACAATCGTGCTGAGATGCGCCGGAGTTATGCCGAGTTTCTTGGCATACCACGCAACGGAACGTTGCGTGGTATAGTTCTGCATAACCAGATGATTGAAGTTTTTGCTTATTTGTTCTGCTTTGGAGAGATTCGTCTTGTTCAGTGTCTTGTCTTTATACATGGCCCCTACTCCGAGAAGCACGCCTGAAAGCAGATGGTTAAGGATATCTTTGTTCAGCTTGGGGCCGCAGAATCCATACGTTTTGACAAGTAGCGAAAAATAATCTTTCAGCAATTGGGCCGGCTGTTCTTTCAGTTCGATAATCGGGCTGTCTTTTACGACATACAGCATGTCCATTGCCGATTTGCCTATATTGGCATGGTTGGTGAACTCGGACGAAAAACCCATGAAATAGATCTGCAAATCTCCTTCCACTTTATGAATTTGTAAGATTGTTCCCGGCAGGATCGTGATAAAGCTGCCTGGCTTCACTTGGTAGCGTGTCAGATTTATGGAAGCCTCGATCTCGCCTTGCATGCAAAGCACGAATATCTCCGCTTTCAACCTGCAAGGATAGTTGGCATACAAGCTCAACAAACCGATGTCTTTATGCGAAAGGTTCCCGATGATCCAATCGTCGGGAAGGTCTATTTTGGGGATGTCGTTTTCCATATTCAGAATACATTAGAATATATGCAAAGATATGAAAAATAGGACACGCAAAAAGTGTTGAATGATAAAATCCGGTTTAAGTTAGGATATTATAATTGACTATTTGGAACAAGATCTAAAAAGCGGACAGGTAATCGTATAAATAGACCTTGTGAGATCTTTTGCGTTGTCGTTATTTTGCATCGATTTTGATAGGTGGAGGAAGAGCATTACTCCGGTTGTTTTGTGAATTTTGACAGCCAACAGAATTAGGGCTAAACTATATTACTATATAGATGAAGAAATATATGATTGAATATGGTCTTGGGAAGATCATGGCTTTATGGATATGTGTTTTTGGGGTACTCGTCTGTGCCTCTTCTTGTGATTCCGATCGTGTGTCTGCCGATGGAGTTGGAAAGCTGCGCTTGTCATTATCGGCAGACACTACTTCTTTGAACAAAGGTATCAACAACTCCACTAAAGCAGCCGTTTCGGACGAGTTCGAGAAGTTCCTGACTACGGCTGATTACAAGATCCGTATCGTACAGCAGTCCGATACAGTCCAATCGTATGACCGCTTCGATGAGATGCCTTCTGAAATCGAACTGAAAGAGGGGCTTATACCCTCATCGCCTCCAAAGGTGACAACCTCCCTTCTGCTTTTGAAAACCCTTATTTTGAAGGAAGTACCGACTTCACGGTGAAAGCCGGCATGAGCACGCCTATCGATGTGACTTGTACACTTGGAAATGCAAGAATCACGGTCGACTATACCGAGGACTTCAAGGAGGCATATTCTGATTATACTGTTTTGTTGAGTTCGGCCTTTACATCCGGCAGCCTGGAAATAAAGAAGGATGAAACGCGTCCGGCCTATATGCAAGTGGCCAAAGAAGGATCGGAATTAGGTATCGCCATCCGTTTGAAGAAAATCACCGAAGACAAGGAAAAAACATATAAAATCCCAACTCCTCTTTCTATCGAACGTCGCCAGAACATTCGCCTGATCTTTAAAACGGATGGAGAGGCCTTGGATGGCATCGGTCTGGAAATTATCCTGGATGATGAAATGACAAATGTCACGCTGAATGAAGGGATACCTGATTTTATGTGGAAGCCGTTTGAGAAGCCGACACTGTCTCCGGATGATTTTACGAATGGAGAATCTTTTACCATTAAAGTCGGAAAGTTCGAGAAGAGTCCTACAGTTGGATTTGCTATGCCGGCAGGTATTGCCTCTTTGTGTGTCAAGCAATGGCGGGAAGATAAAGAAAACGAAGAGATTACCTACGACTTGGCGACGGACGAAGGAGTTACCGCCGCTTTAGGGAAGAATTTCAAATGGTCGGTCAATGGTAAGGCGAATACTAATGTGAAAGGAGAAAGAAAAACCGGACAGCTATTTTTGAAAGATGCAATCAATAGTTTGGAGGCTCCTATCGAGGAAGACCAAACTTATACTTATCATTATGAGTTTTCTGGAGTTGATGCGACAGGAAAGGCACATGCGACAAATGTATTGGGGGTAACAGTTGTTGTACAGCCAGCCGGCCAGCCGATCATAACATTTGACGGCTTTCCTGAAACAACGATTATAGAGGGTGATGACATGTCGAAAGAAATAGAAGCTAAATTTGAGGCTGAAGGTATAATCGATGAAACGAAAACGACATTGACAATTAATGACGGGGTAGATGATAAAGTGTATAATATTCTAACCGATGGAACTGTTTTATATAATGATTGGGGTATTAGTGTTGAGTCGGGTAATGATGCGACAGCAACGCTTAAATTCCCAAAAAGTCTTTTCTTCCCGGTTAGAGGCTCCTATGGAAGGAGAGAAAACATTTACTTATAAATTGGATTTAGCGGATAAGAAAGGACGCAGTTTCCCGACTCTGACAAAGACATTGACGGTAAAGGCGCCGGTGTTTGAGTTGACACCGTCTGCTAATGGTGGGGATGCTTTTGCTTGCCGGGCTTTTCTGCGGGCAAAGGTTTCTGATGGAACACATCCTGATAATCTTAAATTCCAATGGAGAAAAGTCGGTAATGGAAGTTGGAACAATTGCAAGAACCATACTTACCAAACGGATGAGATATGTGATACATTGAAGAATCTGACATCAGGAGGACAGCAATATGAAATACGTGCAATTTACCGGGAAAAAGAAAAGCGTGTAACGGAACCGATTGTGATAACAACCGAAAATGTGGTGGAGTTGGAAGATGGCTCTTTTGAAAATTGGCATAAGAAAGAAGTTTATAAGAAAACAATATGGTCTGTTGGAACTACCGGTTTAGGGATAGATCAGTGGTGGCCTTATAATGAAGGAGGTTCTTCGTGGTGGGCAACCCGAAATGCGTTGACAACTTCACAAAGAAGCGGTGTTTCATGTTATTATACATCCTATTCCGGAACAGTCCCTGTTGATAATGGGTATGAAGGGAAAGCGGCTGAAATCAGTACGCTTGGATGGAAAGAAGGAAATACATTTACGGAACTTGAGGTGAAAGTGGAACGCATTCTGCCGGAATGTTGTTTTTAGGCTCTCATTCTGCAACAAGCAATGGGGTTGAGACAATTGATTATGGGCATGATTTTAATGTTCGTCCTAATGCGTTTGAATTCTACTATAAGTTCAAATCTTTAAATAGTGTATCTTTTTGAAGCTTATATTGTAGTAGAAAATAGGGAAAACGGAACTGTAACGCAGTTGGGAAGTGGTAGAATCATGAGTAATCAGGATCAGGCTTCATTTGCTCCGGTAAGAGTAAATGTTCATTATACCAATACATCATTGAAGGCAACACATATGTATATTGTGTTTAGATCCAGTACTGCGGATAACCCTTCAGTGGAGGGTGTACAAAGGTAGTTTAGGGGCTTTTGACGGATACAGTGATTCTCGGTATGTGGGTAATGTCCTGACGATCGATAATGTTCGACTAATTTACGAATAAATATGAAAAAGACATATATCTTATTTTTAACGGTAATTCTTTCCCTTTTGGCTGCTTGCCAAAAAGAGGAAAATAGCAGAAGCGACAACTTTGGTGAAGGTTCCGGAGCGCTGCGGTTGGAACAACCTGCGGTTCTGAGCAAGACGGAGATCCCGGTGATTGTGATGAAAGGAGCTTTCGGAATGGATGCGAATACATTCCCGATTCGGATCGATCAACAGGGTGCAGATGGTACATATACGAAACATACGAGTTTTGTTTCTTATTCGGCTATGATCGATTCCGGTATGCCATTGGTTTTACCGGTAGGAGATTATCAGGTTGTTGCTTCCTCGTACGATCAGGCAGCGGCTGAGGGTCGAGTGTCTGAAACTCCTTATTTCGAAGGGAAACAGGATTTTGTGATTGAAGAAAAAACAGTCACGTCTGTTCCTTCTTTTACTTGTACGTTTGAAAGTGTGGGAGTTGAGGTTCGCTTGTCTGACCAGTTCAAAGCGAAGTTGGAAGCCGAACCTCTTAATTACAGTTATTCAGTGACCGTTTATGATGGTGAAGTGTCGTGGACGTTCGATCCCGATAAGCATACAAAGCCGGCTTATTATCTGGATCCATGTGAGAATCTGGTGCTGAAAGTCACGGTTAAGCTGGATGGGCTGACCTATCCGGAACGGACATATTATGTATGCAACCGGAATACAGATAAAGTGTCGATTGGGGAATACTATATTATAACTTTGGATGCCGGAGAAACTGAAACAAAAAGTTTACGGTTAACGACTAAATGCATAGGAGAATAGGCATATGAAATATAAATACCTGTTATTGTTGCTTTTTTCTCTTCTTTTTTCTCTTGTGAGATGAAGAAAGAGATATTGGGACAGACTGATAAAGGTCAGACTGATGACACGACCGTAGAAAACCAGGGGCTGTTAGATTTGGAGTTGAAGCCGGAAAAAGAAGCGGATATCCCTGTTTCGAAGGGAGGAAGTACTACTGGTTCACAGACTGTTATATTGGATGTTAATGAGTTTGCTATCGATATCATTGATGTCAATGGTAATACGGTCAAGCATTATGACAGTTATGCCGATTTGAAGAATGAGGGAGGTTTGTTGCTTCCTGCCGGTCACTATTCGATTCGGGCGACGCTGGGAGAAGACGTGAATGCCGGTTTTGACAAGCCCTTTTATTCCGGTACGAATGTGTGTGAAATCACCCCTCAGGAAGTGGCAAAGGTGATTACGGACTGTGTGTTGAGCAATAAGAAAGTTACGTTCCGTTGTTCGGATGATTTCTTGAAGAAATTTAATGACGATTATTCGATCGTTATTGATAATAAAGTGGGAGCTTTGACTACCCAAAACGGGGAAAAAAAGGACAACCTATTTGAAGAATACCGGCATCTTACAGTTTACTGTATATGCGACTATGAAGAATGGTGGAAAGACTTTGGTATATAATTATGATATGTCGAAAATGAAGATATCCAGCAATATAATAATATATTGATCGACTTGGATCTTGAAGAAGGCGACAGCTCTCCTGATGAACCGGATGATAACGAACCTGTCGAACCGGATGATCCTATTGTGCCGGATGATTCGGTATCAGTTAAAAATCCGGTGATTAAGGTCGACATATCCTTGATCGAGAAAGAATATGTAATCGAGATCCCTTCAGATTTTATCGATGCCGGTGGTGAGGGTGATGGTGGCGATGATAATGAAGGAGGTGACACGGTGGCTAAACCTACAATTGTAGGGGATGCAGGATTAGACATAAGCCAACCGATCGAGATATCGGGTGCAGGTAATAAAACTGTGCGTGTGAAGATTAATACACCGGGTAAATTGGCTTCGTTAGTTGTAAAAATAACTTCATCAACATTGGAGGCATTATTACCGGCTGTCGGGCTGACTTCCGAGTTTGATATTTGTGATGAGGGTTTGAAAGAAACTTTGTCAAAATTAGGATTGTCAGCAACAAAAGGTGCTACGTCTACAACGTTTGATATATCTTCTTTTATGCCGATGATTGCAGGTTTGGGAGGAGGTGATTATCTCTTTACCATAACTGCGACGGATCAGTTGGGGCAAAAAGCTTCCAAGACATTAACGGTAAGAAACTTGAACGATTAATGAGTGATGAACAGTATGAAGTTATATATATTTGCTTGCTTGTGTAGTTTGATATTATGGGGAGTGAGCTGTAATGAAGAATCGGCAGGGATACCGACAGGCTCGTTGTTTTTAGGTATCGAAGAGGATGCTACATTGTTGACAAAGGCGGAATCGGCTGTCACGAATGAATCTCTTCGTGTCGATATCATCGCTGCGGAAGGGGATACGATAAAAAGCTACTCCGATTATATCGATGAGGTGAAAGGCAAAAAGATCGTTCTTCCGGTAGGAACTTATACGATTTCAGTAAAATCAAACCAGTCGGAAGAGGCAGGATGGGAAAAACCGTTCTATTCCGGTTCGAAAGAAATAACCATTCAGTCCGGTGAGATAACCTCCGTACAGATTGTTTGCAAGATTTCGAATACGAAAGTAGCAGTCGAGTATGCTGACAATCTTGCTGACTATTTCAGCCACTATGAAACGACGGTTTCCAATACTTCCGGGAGCTTGCTTTATACGCGGGATGAGACTCGTGCCGTTTTTTTAAAGCAGAGAAGCTTACGGCTGATTTGAAATTGGTCAATCAGGATGGAAACGAGTTTGCCATGCAACGTGTGTTCCCGGATATAAAGGAACGGTATTTTTATAAGATAAAATACTCGCTTGACGATGGTGGTGGTGATAATGAAGAAGCTGGAGCCGATTTCGGTGGAATCATAGTGGACGAAAAGGCCGATACGATATATTACGGAATCTTCATCAAACAGGAAGATCTTTTTCGGCAAGTCGGTTCCCAAGTTGGCACTTGACGGCTTTACGGAAAATAAGATTGTCTATAAAAGACTGAAAATCCGTCAGTTCCCGAACATTCTCTGACGATCGAAGCGCCGAACGGCATCAAGCAGTTGAAAGTGGAAACAACTTCTTTCCAGTTTGCCGATGTTCCATCGTTTGATCTTTGTAATCTGACGGATGCTGCACGGACGCGTTTGCAGCAATTGGATTTCCCGATGCAAGAAGTAAAAAGACAAACAAGAGTTGACATTCGTGTTGACCGATTTTGCTAAAGCATTAGAGCCTGCTTCTGTCACTCAAATGGCCACTCATACGTTTACGTTCTCTGTCTTGGATAATTTGCATCAGGAAACGACAGTACAATTTATTTATGAAATTCGTCCGAATGTGAATGTAACAACGGAAGAGCCGGTCGTTGGGCGAAATTTGTGACATTAAGAGGTAATTCCATTGACAGAGATAATATCGGCTTCATGTTGAAAAAAGAAAGCAGATGCAGATTTTCAAAGATATGATGCAACTATTTATAATGAGCAAACAGGTGATTTTTCTTTATTGTTGATTGAAAATATCATGCCTGGTACAGAGTATGAATACTATGCAGTCTCAGGTACAGATGCTCAAGGGAATGTCAAAACTTTTACAACATCTCCGATTGTAAATTTAAAAAATAATACATTTGATGAATGGTTCAAAAAATGGTAAGACTTGGTTTCCTAATGTAGATGTATCTAAATGGTGGGATTCTGGAAATACTGGCGCAAATACTGCAGGGGCGAAAATAATCCTACTTCTCCTGAAGAAAGTGTTGTAGTCAAGGGTGAAAAGCTGCTAAGTTACAGTCTACGTGGATTGGCTTTATTGGCATTGGGGCATTTGTCTTCAGCGAGTATGTTTACTGGTAATTTTTGTTGACATAGATGGAACGAATGGTATCTTGTCATTTGGACAACCATTTATCACTGCTAAGCCTACAAAATTGACTGGATATTATAAATATACTCCAGTAAACATAGATTATATGGAACAATGGGATTCAAAAGTAGATCCTGATTTGAAAAGTGGAGATTCTGATCAATGTATCATTTATATAGCATTGTGTACAAAAAATTATGAGATACGTACAAATCCTGAAAAGTCGCCAATTGTTTGACCCTTTAACGATGCTTCTGTCATTGCTTATGGTGAATTAGTGGCGAAAGAAGCTGTTTCCGGAGAAGAAGCAAATGGTTATAAAAAGTTTTCAATAGATATCAAATATCGGAAAACAGATGTAACTCCATCTTATATAGTGGTTGTAGCTGCGGCAAGCCGCTATGGAGATTATTTTACAGGAGGTAAAGGCAGTACATTGTATATCGATGAATTTAATTTGGAATATGATTACAACGCTGCCTCTTTCACAAACGAATAACGAATAAACAAAATATGAGAAAAATAACGAGTCTGCTTTTGCTTCTGCTTTGTGCCGTGACGGTACTTTCGGCGAGAGAGAATAAATATGATCGGGAAATCGTGATGAAGACATTTATCCCGAAAGGACAATGGATGGTAGGGGCGACGTTCTCCTACTCGGAACATGTGGATGATAATTTCGAATTTATGTCGTTGTTGAAAGATATCGATTCGAAGGATATACATTTAAAGTGACACCTTTGGTTAGCTATTTCATCCGTGACAATATCAGTATCGGCGGGCGTTTGGCTTATTCGCGTTCTTATACGAAATTAGATAACCTGTCACTTTCGTTAGGAGATGATATCAGTTTGGATATAAACGAGTGGAATGATAAATCGAATACCTATTCGGCTGCTTTTTTTATCCGTACATACTTTAAATTTGGGAGATAGCAAACGCTTCGGCTTGTTCAATGAGGCACGTTTGGTGTACGGCTTTTCAAAAAGTACGAGCAGTTCGGATTTGGGAAGCGGATTGTCGGGCGTACATCAGTTGAAGCATAACTTGAATATCGGTGTTGCACCGGTATCACCTGTTTTGTCAACGATTTTACGGCAGTGGAGGCTTCTATCGCTGTCGCAGGCCTGAACTTTAATTGGTATGACCAGAAAAAAGATCAGGTGTATGATGGCAAACGTACTTCCAGTTCGGCAAACTTTAAGATAAATCTGCTATCGATCGACCTTGGTATTGTTTTTTATCTATAAGGAAGCGATATGAAACGAAAAAGTATATTTCTTACGTTCGGATTGCTGGTATTGTCTTGGATAGGATGTGTCGAAAACGATTTGCCGTATCCGACCATTGTTGGACAGATCACGGAGATGGAAGGTGGCCGGTATGACTTCCTGTCGTATCCTCGGAGCTTAAAATATGGTGGAGATAAAAGTGGCCGATACGATCGACCTGCGGGATTTGCGCGTCGAAAAGCTAGTCGTTACGGAGGGCATGAAGGTCTATCCGGATTCGGCTGCCTGTCTCGATATCGCTCATTTCCCGGATACCGGTTTTGTTTCGGCTGACAGTTTGCCTGCCGGAATGGATACACGGATGAATTTTCTGAATCCGGTGAAGTTCCGCCTGAGCCTTTATCAGGATTATGACTGGACGGTCAATGTCTCGCGGGATATCGTACGTAAGATAAAGATAAAGAATCAGGTAGGTTCGGCCTTGATTGACGATTATACGAAGAATGTCATTGTTTATGTCGATTCGACCGAGCAACCCTCTTTACGAAATATTGAAATAGAAGAATTGCAATTAGGGAGTTCGATCGCACAGACGACTCCCGACCCTTCGAAAGTGGTTGATTTTACCCGTCCACGTGTTTTCTATGTGACGGCATTTGACGAGACGGAAGAGTGGACCTTGAGCGTCCAATATCCGAATGCGAATGTCCAACTGACACAGCTTTCCGCTTGGACACGCCGCGCATATGTCAGCGGGTCGATATCGAAAGGGGAAGTGGAAGCCGAATATCGTAAGGCTGGCGAAACCGTTTGGGAGTCAGTGCTGCCTAACGAAATAAGCTATGAAGGAGAAGATTTTTTGATCATGATGACCCATCTGGCAGCGGGGACGAATTACGAATATCGGTTAACGATGAACGGGACGGTAGGTGAGATACTCACGTTTACAACCGATACGATCATGCAGGTCCCGAATCTCGGCTTTGACGATTGGGTGATGAAAAACGAAAAGACTTGGTATCCGAATGCAACATTGGATGATGCCGACCATTTTGGGATTCCGGCAACGAGGGGGCCAGCATCGCTAGTCGTAACCCGACTGCACCTGAAACGGGTGATGTGGTGAAAGGCCGTGCTGTTAGGATGGCTTCTGATTACATCAGCATTGCCAGTAAATTCGCTGCTGGTAATATTTATACGGGCGACTTTGTTGGTTTGGCAGGAATCGAAGGGGCTGAACTCGATTTCGGACAGCCTTATACCGGACGACCTTCGGCATTGAAAGGGTATTACAGATATACACCGGGCGTGATCGACCAAGCAAAGGCTCCGTACGATGCCTTGATGGGGCAGACGGATTCATGCCATATCTATATTGGCTTGTTCGATTGGAGTGCCCCATTCGAGTCAACACGACAACAGGTACGTTTGTTGATCTGACTTGGAACAACGAATCGATGATCGCATTCGGAGAATTGAAATCGAACGAAGCGACAGGCAGCGAATACAAACAGTTTAAAATCAACTTGACTTATCGCGACTACTTCACCCACCCGAAATACATCCTGATCGTAGCCTCCGCCAGTAAATACGGTGACTATTTCACGGGTAGCACGAGCAGCGTGATGTATTTGGACGAGTGCGAGCTGGTGTTTGAGTAGATTGACAATTGAACGTTCTTTGAAAAGGTTGGATTTGAGGAGTTTGTTTGCAGAAACAAAAGATTTTACTTTACTTTGTGAAAAATGTTTGTTTATGCGATCAAAAGAAGAATATATGGAACTATTGCGTAGCTATTTCCTGAATAAGGCAAAGGCTTACGGGGTTGTCAAGATGGCGCTGTTTGGTTCTGTGGTGCGTGGTGAACAAACAGAGACCAGTGATGTAGATGTAGCCTATGAAGGTAAAGCAGATATATTGTTGCGTTGCCGGATGAAGCAGGAATTAGAGGACTTATTCGGTTGCAGAGTCGATATTATCCGCCTCCGCGAGCAACTTTCCGGCACTGCATTCTTGCAAAATATCTCTAAAGAATTACTCTATGTTTGACAAGGTCCGTATTGAAACGTTGCTGAATCGGGTAGAAAATGCGATTCTGCTGATTCAAAGTAAAGCCGGTCAGTTGGAAACACCAAATGATTTTTTGTTGGATAAGGAAGGGACTTTCTTGCTCAGTGGAATATGTATGCAATTGATCTTTATTGGAGAAAGTATAAAAACAATAGATAATAAGACTTCTCATGCTTATTTGACGAATTATCCCAATATCTGTTGGACTCAAATTATGGGATTGCGTGATATTATCGTTCATGAATATCATCGAATAGATGAAGAAGAAATCTTTAATATTATAAAGGTGGATCTATCTCCTCTTCTGTTAACGATCCGGCAAATGAAAAAAGAATTGCCGAATTATTGACTTCTTTTCAAATCCTAAAGAATTAAAGATAGCTGGAAACAACGTTTCCGGTATCATGTCGGGCGGAAAGCGACTATAAACGCCTTGCACGGCGGTTATCGTCAATGCGGCGCTCTTGGAAACGGCGTTTCTAAGACTTCGCATTCGTGATTGCTTCCGGAAACAGTGTTTCTGGCAACAATCCGTTCCGGAAGTAGCAAAAACACCGTTTCCGGGAGGATTCCCTTGGGAAACAAAGAATAAACGGTGTTTCTACCTGCTTTCTCCCAAGAATGAACTTAGAAACAACGTTTCTGGCGTGCCGGAACAAAAAATATAAAGAAAGAAGGATGAAAAGAAATAGTGGATTAATCGGTTGGATCGTTTTGATCGTGGGACTGCTTTGCTCGGTGAGGGCGGGGCGGTGGATGTGGGTTCGGCTGCGGCGTTGAGGGATGCGTTGGGTAATGCAACGGTGAGTGGAAATGTTGTGATGTTGACGGGGGACGTTTCTTTGAGTAGTACTTTGAACATTACTGGGGGACGATGATACTCGATTTGAATGGGATGCAGATTTCTATAACAAAAAATAAGGCAGAGGCAAAATGTATAAGTGTTACAGGAGGAACTCTTGAAATAACGGGCGGAGGATTTATTTCTGCACAGACCACAGGAACTGAATGGTTTTCCGATAGAGCAGCAATTGCATTGTCTTATGATGGTGGAACTGTTAGAATATATCGGGCGACATTTAATGCAATAGCAAGTGATGGTACAGCTTATACCCTTGATCCCAATAATGATTATACTGTTGATAATATGATTCCTGCTGGTGCATATATGACCAATAGTTCTGATTATGGTAGTACTGGGTTAGTATCATCTTCTATAACCGTGGCTCTTACCAATTACAACGTATCCTATAACACCAGCGGCGGGACAACCACCAACCCCGGCACGCCCTCTTACACCATCGAAACCCCAGATTTCACCCTGCCGACAGTGACAAAAAACGGTTACACTTTTGCCGATTGGACATATAACGGCAATCCGGTCAATCCAACCGCCCTGCCAACAACGGCAGACCGTGTAACCAGCAAAGACATGGCTTTTGGTGCCACATGGACCCTGATCTCTTATAAAGTCGTTTACGATGTGGCAGGGGGAACTGCTATTCAGGATGGTTTATATAATATTGAAACCGGGATATCTTCTTTGCCAACTCCTAAAAAGAGAAGGATATGTTTTCAATGGATGGTATCGGGATAATCAGAAAGTAACCTCTATCCCTGCCGGAACGGGCGATATTACCCTTGTGGCGCATTGGACGGAGATTTCTTATACGCTTTCCTTTAAGACGAACAACGACACTTTTTATAGCAGATATCTCCTATACAAAAGCAAAACCGGGGATTTTACCTTCCGGTCTGACAAAAGAAGGATATATGTTCGGAGGATGGTTTCAGAATGAAAATTTTACTGAAGCGAATTAGAGGCCGTACCTTTTCCGGCAGGAACGGCAGGACAAACGAATATTCCGGTAATGATCTATGCCAAATGGATACCTATCTCGTACACCATCACCTTCAACACCAACGGCGGTTCCGATCAGGATGCTCTACCCTACACTGTTGAGACCGAAACATTCAAACTCCCAACGAGAACGACGAAAGCAGGTTATACATTGGTGGGCTGGTATATAGATGAAGCTCTGACCAAACCTTATGGAGAAGTTGTAAAGGGTACCCACGGAGATTTTACTTTATATGCCAAATGGAAGTTGACCGAATATACAATCGAATATGAACTTTACGGGCATGGCAATAATCCTCCTGATGCCGTGACTTGCTATAATATTGAAAAAGAAGTCGAATTGCCTACTCCGCAACGTGACAACTTTACGTTTGTCGGGTGGCATAAAGATGACCTGTTGAAGGATCAGGCATTAATTATCATTCCTGCTGGAACGACCGGCAATTTGAAACTATATGCCGAATGGACAATGGGAAACTCTGTGCAGATCACGCGTCCGGAGAACGGAACAATCACGGTGATGAGCGGAACGACGGAAGTGAAATCCGGTGATAAGGTCGGGGCGAACACCTCGTTGACAATTACGGCAACACCTGCTTCGGCCGATTATAAATTGTCGAAACTGGTTGTCAATAATACTGAATATACGACCAGCTCTCAAACGGTAAAGATGCCTGCCGAAGGCGGTTTGACCATCTCGGCTGCCTTTGCTGATCCACGACCGGCAGCCTCGGCTCCCAAAATAACGACCGATCCTGTCAATACGGACTATATCCCAAGCGGAGAATCTGTGACGGTCACGATGGACAAAGGCGGGGAATGCGACTCCTTGCTGTACAGCATCGACGGCTCTACCCCGAAACGTTATACCGGAGCTTTCCAGGTAAGCACCATTACGGCTGCCACGAAAACGGTTGCCGTGCAAGCCATAGCCCGCAAGTCCGGTTGCAAGGATGGCGTTACGACCCGCAACATCACGTTCCGTTCCGGAAAGATCACTATTACGTTCAACCTGCCGAAAGGAATTACGGCCTGCAATCCCGAAGGGGGTGAGGTCGTGGAAGCTGTAGCAAGTGGCGGGGCTTTTGAATTCAAATTGATTGTGGATAAGAACTATTTCCAGACATTGGATTCTATAAAGGTGACGGCTAACGGAACTGTTATCACTCCCGATGTTTATGACATTTACACATTAAGCAACCAGACTACTGACGTAGCTGTCAATGTGACTGGTATTTCCGGAGTAACCCATCTGATTACTTTAGTACAGTCGGCTAATGGTGTGATTGCTTTTACCGGTGATGAGGATGCAGAGAATTCAAGGACCGTCAATCATGGCGATCCTGTTTCGGTGACGGCTACGGCAGATGAAAATTATAAATTCCAGTCGTGGACGGATGGTGAGACAGCTAATCCCCGTACGTTTGTGGCTGAGTCGGATGTGACGTTGCAAGCTCGTTTCGTGAAGGACAGTGCCGGGTTTTCTGTTATTCTTCCCGAATTGGAAGGGGTGACGGTCAAACCGCTTACTGGATATCCGACTGAAGTCAAGCCGGGTGGTAAATTCAAATTCTATTTGCATCTGGATGCAGATTACAACGAATCTGTCCCTGTCGTATATGTCAACAATGAAGAATTGAACGTGAACCAGGAGGTGTATAGCATATATAATATTTCGGAGAATATCCGTATTTCTGTAGATGGAATCGTCCGTAATAAGGTGAAACCGGTATTGCAGGAGCATGTGTCGGCTATCGATGTGGAAACCGGTTCAGATGTATCCGGCCTCTCTCTGTTAACGGATGCCTTGATCGTATTGCAGGCTGATGCGCCTGAAGGACAAGTATTTTCGAAATGGAATGATGGCAAAGCTGATAATCCCCGTATCGTGACGGCAGCCGATGCATCACAACTGTTCCCGTTGTTTCTGCCTAAAACAGGGCAAGGTGCCGTATGCGTCAAACTACCTGTCCTTGCCGGTGCAGGTATGGGAGCTGTCAATGTAAATGCGGCGGCTGTGACAGAAGGAGAATCTGTTCAGTTGAAACTGGTCGTTTTACCGTCATATAGCCAAAGCAGTGTTAAAGTTTTCGCCAATGGAAAAGAACTGGATGCAACTTTGTCTTTGAGAGCTTCTTCTGAAACGAAAACTTTATTCTATACGCTTTCAGGTCTGTCGGAAGATGTGGATGTGGAGGTTTCCGGGTTGAAACAGAATGAATATGTTGTTTCTCTCGAACAGCAGGATGGCGGAATCGTCAGAGCTAGCCAGGTCGGTATGGTAAAACATGGAACGATTGTCACATTGGAGGCAGCGCCGGACAGAGGGAATATGTTTGTAAAATGGGAGGATGGCAACACTTTGAATCCTTATCGATATGTGGTGACGGACAATTGTACGTTAAAAGGTTCTTTGCCGCTTCGAATATGCCGGTAGGCAATGAAAACGTATCGGTTCCAGCTGTACGTATCTGTACCACCGGAAGTTTTTTTTGCATATTCAATCTCCTGAAGTTTCTGAGCTGTCTGTTTGGAATATGGAAGGAAAGTTGATAAAAAGGGCAGGTGTCCCGGCCGGTTATTCGTCTTATCTGCTGCCGGCAGGTGTGTATGTGGTGAAGGTCGGAAATGGCGAATCGGTAAAGATTGTAATCCGATGAGCTATCTTTTCCATCTAACCAAATTATTCCTTACCTTTGTGCCTCAAAAAGAGAACACAAGGTATGGAAAAACAGTTTAAGAGAACGCTGATAACTACGGCGTTGCCGTATGCGAACGGGCCGGTGCATATCGGACATTTGGCCGGGGTGTATGTGCCTGCTGATATTTATGCACGCTATCTTCGCCTGAAGGGGAAGAAGTGTTGATGATTGGTGGATCGGATGAGCATGGAGTGCCTATCACGCTGAGAGCGAAGAAAGAAGGGATTACGCCGCAGGATGTGGTGGATCGTTACCATGGTATTATCAAGAAGTCTTTTGAGGAGTTTGGTATCTCGTTCGATATCTATTCCCGTACGACTTCGGCTACACATCGCCAGGTGGCGTCGGATTTCTTCCGTACCTTATACGATAAAGGAGAGTTTATCGAGAAAACAAGCGAACAGTATTACGACGAGGAAGCAAAACAGTTCCTTGCCGACCGTTATATAACCGGGACTTGTCCGCATTGCGGCAATGAAAAAGCCTATGGCGACCAGTGCGAAGCCTGCGGTACCTCTTTGAGTCCGACGGATCTGATCAACCCGAAATCCGCTATCAGTGGTAGCCAGCCGGTGATGAAAGAGACCAAACACTGGTATCTGCCTTTGGATAAATGGGAACCGTTCCTGCGCCAGTGGATACTGGAAGGACATAAGGAATGGAAACCGAACGTATACGGACAGTGCAAGAGCTGGCTGGATATGGGATTGCAGCCTCGTGCCGTAAGCCGCGACCTCGACTGGGGGATTCCGTGCCGGTGGAAGGAGCGGAAGGGAAAGTGCTGTACGTCTGGTTCGATGCGCCTATCGGATATATCTCAATACAAAAGAACTGCTCCCCGAAAGTTGGGAAACCTGGTGGAAAGATCCTGAAACCAAGATGGTACATTTCATCGGTAAGGATAATATCGTGTTCCACTGTATCGTGTTCCCGGCCATGCTGAAAGCCGAAGGTTCTTATAACCTGCCGGAGAATGTGCCGGCCAATGAGTTTTCTTAACCTGGAAGGCGACAAAATCTCCACTTCCCGCAACTGGGCTGTCTGGTTGAACGAATATCTGGTGGATATGCCGGGCAAGCAGGATGTG
>VOFG01000981.1_pt1 | contig 114000 bp, 122 predicted proteins | sample 5384171 | NCBI WGS metagenome assembly VOFG01 (sample SAMN12384726, study PRJNA508395) | human gut metagenome | isolation source: healthy gut F | host: Homo sapiens
AGGTAGCTGCCCTTTGTCCATGCCATTGTAACACGTGTGTCGCCCCGGATGTAAGGGCCGTGCTGATTTGACGTCATCCCCACCTTCCTCACAGCTTACGCTGGCAGTCTCACCAGAGTCCTCAGCTTCACCTGTTAGTAACTAGTGATAAGGGTTGCGCTCGTTATGGCACTTAAGCCGACACCTCACGGCACGAGCTGACGACAACCATGCAGCACCTCGTAATCTGCTATTGCTAGAAAGAGTGTTTCCACTCCGGTCAGACTACGTTCAAACCCGGGTAAGGTTCCTCGCGTATCATCGAATTAAACCACATGTTCCTCCGCTTGTGCGGGCCCCCGTCAATTCCTTTGAGTTTCACCGTTGCCGGCGTACTCCCCAGGTGGATTACTTAACGCTTTCGCTGTAGAGCTTACATTGTATCGCAAACTCCTAGTAATCATCGTTTACTGCGTGGACTACCAGGGTATCTAATCCTGTTTGATCCCACGCTTTCGTGCTTCAGTGTCAGTTATGGTTTAGTAAGCTGCCTTCGCAATCGGAGTTCTGCGTGATATCTATGCATTTCACCGCTACACCACGCATTCCGCCTACCTCAAACACACTCAAGTAACCCAGTTTCAACGGCAATTTTATGGTTGAGCCACAAACTTTCACCGCTGACTTAAATCACCACCTACGCACCCTTTAAACCCAATAAATCCGGATAACGCTCGCATCCTCCGTATTACCGCGGCTGCTGGCACGGAGTTAGCCGATGCTTATTCATAAGGTACATATACAAAAAAGGACACGTCCTCCACTTTATTCCCCTATAAAAGAAGTTTACAAACCATAGATCCTTCTTCCTTCACGCGACTTGGCTGGTTCAGCCTCTCGGCCATTGACCAATATTCCTCACTGCTGCCTCCCGTAGGAGTTTGGTCCGTGTCTCAGTACCAATGTGGGGGACCTTCCTCTCAGAACCCCTATCCATCGTCGGTTTGGGCCGTTACCCCGCCAACTGCCTAATGGAACGCATGCCTATCTATCAGCGATGAATCTTTAACAAATATTCCCATGCGGGACCCCTGTTTTATGGGGTATTAATCCGACTTTCGCCGGGCTATCCCCTCTGATAGGTAAGTTGCATACGCGTTACTCACCCGTGCGCCGGTCGCCATCAATCTGTATTGCTACAAATCATGCTGCCCCTCGACTTGCATGTGTTAAGCCTGTCGCTAGCGTTCATCCTGAGCCAGGATCAAACTCTTCGTTGTTGATTTTGTTTATACCTTTTGCTCAGAATCTCTATCTGTCTATTGTAGTCTTGACGGTATGTCAGTATTCCTACTACGTCTCTTGTACTACTTGTTGATATGTAATGCTTTCAAAGAACTTGCGCTATCGTTTCGATTGCGGCTGCAAAGGTAAGAACTTTTTTCTAACTGACAAACTTTTCAAGGAAAATTTTGAAATTTGTTTTTTTTCAAAGCCCCGGATGGTCGATATTCGCTTAGCCTAGCTAACCTCATCCTCGCTATCACTGAAACTACCCCATCATCATGTTAACTGCCGCCCTTCTCGCTCGAATGCGGGTGCAAAAGTAATTCTTCTAATCCAAACTTCCAAATGGTTTGAAAACTTTTTTTCATTCCGCTCTGGATACAAATACTCTAACGGCACATACGCAGAAGATAATGAAATAGCCGGCAGGCTTGCCAGTGAAGCCCATAAATGTCATCTGAGTAGCATCTGCATAAACAAACAGATTCCCGGCCACTTTCTGCAAGATCATGGAACCGACACCACCGGCCATACCTCCGATACCCGTAACGGTTGCAATAGCCGATTTCGGGAACATGTCACCGACAGTAGAGAAAATATTGGCAGACCATGACTGGTGAGCTGCACCACCGATACCAATCATGATAACCGGAAACCACGGAGAAATCGTACCCAACGGCTGCGCCAACAGTACCAACAAAGGAAAGAAAGCAAAAATCAACATCGCTTTCATACGAGCGGCATATGGGTTCATTCCACTTCGGTTAATAAAAATCGTCGGCAGTTTACCTCCGTAAATAGACAACATCGTGATGGCATACAAAGTAAAGATCAACCCCATGCCCAACGGATCGGAGGTCTTGATACCGAACTGCGTATTCAGATAAGAAGGAGTCCAAAAAGGAAAAACCACCAAACCCCGTCCGTCATGAATTTACCGACAACAAAGGCCCAAGTCTGTTTAAACGTGAAACATTGCAGGAAACCTATCTTCTTCTCGTGTTCTTCTTCGACGACGACAATGTCTTTTTCGTTCTTATCCTGTTCAATATACTCCAACTCGGCTTTATTCACATGTTTGCTCTTGTCCGGGGTCGTGTACATGAATACCCACAAACCCATCCAGACAAAACCGAGCGCACCGATCACGATAAAAGCCATTTCCCAACCCCAAGCTTTTGCCAACAAGGGAATAGAGATAGGAGCGACCAAAGCCCCAATAGAAGCACCGGCATTGAAGATCGAAGTCGCATAAGCACGGTCTTTCTTTGGAAAGTATTCAGCCGTAACCTTGATAGCAGCGGGGAAGTTACCTGCTTCACCCAATGCCAGAATACAACGGGCAGCCAGAAAGAAATACATACTCACGGTTGCCAATATCACAACAACATCTCCTGTCGCTGCAATCAATTCGGCTGCACTATTCATTCCGACATAATGTTCGGTTGCAATACCACAACCGGCATGGAGACAGGCTCCGAACGACCAAACACCGATAGCCCAAAGATATCCTTTCTTCGTACCCATCCAGTCGATAAAACGGCCGGCAAACAGCATACAGATTGCATACACAATTGAGAAAACTGATGTTATCGTACCGTAATGGGATTCATCCCAATGGAACTCCGGTTTGATAAATTCATCCCAGGTCAAAGAAAGAACCTGGCGATCGAGGTAATTCACTGTTGTTGCAAAAAATAACATCGCACAGATTGTCCATCTGTAATTTGTCATTTTCTCACTTGCTTTTTGAAATGTGTTCATGATATTAATATTCGTTTTTCATAATACGGGGCAAATATAAGGCATTTTTTTTGTTCTACACAAGTTTGTGTGTGCGAATACACGAAGTATTTTTATTTCTTTCACATCCCACCCCCGATTCTTAGAGGTTTGATTTGCATAAAATAAGCATTTTATGTACGTTTGCCCCTCCAATGTAAACTTTATAAATACCATGATTATTATGAAAAAGATTATTTATCTGGTACTTCTGGCCCTGATAACCGGCCTGGCCGCCCAAGCCCATGAAAAAACAGGCGAATGGAACGGATGCGACCGCTACGATTTCACTTTCAAGGATCGCCAGGCAACCATTGTCGTACCTAAAAAAGCAGCCAAAGGAAATCCGTGGATCTGGCGTCCGGCATTCTTCGATGCTTTTCCAAGCGTGGACAAAGCGTTACTGGAAAAAGGGTTCCACATTGTTTATTACGACGTAACTCATCTATATGGAAGTCCAAGGGCAGTTTCTCTGGGCACCGAATTCTATGAGAATATGACGGATCTTTATAATCTTTCCGAAAAAAGTCACGCTGGAAGGATTCAGCCGCGGCGGTTTGTTCGTCTTCAACTGGGCGGCTCAAAATACAGAGAAAGTGGCTTGTATATATGTAGACGCTCCTGTTTGCGACGTGTTTAGCTGGCCGGGAAGAAAAAACACGGCTTTGTGGAATGATCTGTTGAAGGAATGGAACCTGACAGATGCAGGAATGGAACATTTCAAAGGGAACCCGATCGACAACCTCGCCCCGATTGCAGCCGCAGGTATACCGATCATCAGTGTATGCGGCGACAGCGATCAGACCGTCCCCTACAAGGAAAACATGGATGTCGTACGTTCACGCTACCTTGCGGCAGGAGGTCCGGTGGAAGTTATCCTAAAGAAAAGGGTGCGACCATCATCCACATAGTTTGGACAATCCGGAACCGGTAGTAGACTTCATCCTTCGCCAGCAGCCGGAGTACGAAAAGTATATACATTACAATGTACGTGGCAGCTTGCAAAACTCGTTCCGTAAATTCGAGAAAGAACGCCGGGCGCGGGTTGCCTTCCTGGGAGGTTCCATCACGGAAATGGACGGATGGCGCAATATGATAGAGCGACAACTACAGCAACGTTTCCCTTATACACAGTTCGAATGGGTAGAAGCAGGCATCGGTTCGACCGGGACGACTCCGGGTTCCTTCCGCCTGCAACATGACATCCTTTCGAAAGGGAAAGTCGACCTTCTTTTTGTCGAAGCCGCCGTAAACGACGACACGAATAGATTCAGCGCCCTCGAACAGGTACGCGGCATGGAAGGGAAGTGCGCCATGCTTTGGAAAGCAACCCGGAAATGGATATCGTCATGTTGCATTTCATCTATGACCCGTTTATCCCGATGATCGCCCGCCGCCAGATGCCGGATGTTATCCTGAATCACGAACGGGTGGCGAATCACTATCTTATTCCTTCGATTAATCTCTGCCAGGAGATCGGCGAACGGATGCAAAACGGCGAATTTACCTGGGACGAGTTCGGCGGCACTCATCCGAAACCTTTCGGCCATAAGTTTTATGCTGCCGCTATCGGCCATCTTTTCGACGAGATGTGGAAAGGAGTTTCGCCGAAGGGACAATTGCGGCACACGACATTCCGGCCAAGCCGCTGGATGCCTACAGTTATTATAACGGAGACTTCATCGCTCTCGAAAAAGCCCACTTGAACAAAGGTTGGAAATTAGTAGACAACTGGCATCCCGACAACAAGGCCGGCAAGCGGAACGGCTTTGTCGATGTTCCTATGTTAGAAGCTACACGTCCAGGAGACCGACTAACACTGGATTTCCGGGGGAAAGCGATCGGTATTTTCTGCGTCAGCGGACCTTCTGCCGGAATCTTGGAATATAGTGTCGACGGCGCCCCGTTCAAAGAACTGGATACTTTCACCTGAATGGAGCCACAATCTTTATATTCCCTGGGTCTACATGCTGGAAACGGAACTGAAAGACACGGATCACAAACTGGTTCTCCGCATATCGAAAAAGAAGAACCCCGCCTCACAGGGAACGGAATGCCAGATACGAAATTTCGTGGTAAACGGCAGATAAAGATTCTCCATTCGGCAAAAGAAGACCTTCTTCTTACATAAGTTTTCGAAAAGGACTATCATACTATCATAATTCGAATATATCTATTGAATATCAATAAGTATAGGAATGATAGTAGCAAATTTGACTATCATGCTACTATCATTCCACAATCATAGTTGTCTGCCACTTTGGGATTTTTCCAAAAGAAACGGACTAATTTAACTAAAAACAGGCAGATCTATTCACAAATACCCTCGTTTTAACAAGATTCCACCCCATCTGTACAGTCGCAGGACCTGGATATGAAAGGTGGTGAGACCCGGATGTCAAGAGAGACAAGTAGGTAATTACTTTAAAATAAGTCATATGCTTTCGAAAAAAATGTGCTTGTTTTATGATAGCATGATTATAGGAAAAGCAACTTTCATACCATCTATCATTCTACGCTCATTGATTTTTAATGAATTGACAACAAATCATAATAGTATAAAGGTAGTTTTCACAAAAGAAATCTGCATAGAGACAAAGGGATATTTGCCATCAAGAGCAAAGACTGATATCTTCATCCAAGACATTTTCAAAATCGTGATAGATCTAGCATCATGTATTCGGTTGGATATCATCCCAGTCTGCACCGCCATTCGCTCCGATAATCCAATTAAAAGCATAATGCCGTTCCATGACAACGTCCCCATTCAGCGAAGCAGGAGCTTCTTTTCCATGAACTCGTGCTTCCACACAAGCCCAATCATACCGAAGTGTAATATCGGCAGCATCCAATATTTCGGACTGCGAACGAGAGAAACCTTTCGAAAGCAATCCACCGATACCTTTATGTTGCCAGAAAATAGCAGCCAAAACAGGGACATCAATAATCTCAGACGGATAAGGCAAATCATCCACAACACCTGCCGCCCAAAGCAAAACACCGGCACATTCATAGCGCCATCCGAACAGAATACATTCCTGTTCTTCCGGATCAGGATTATCGATATAAGCAGCTTCGGCCGGTGACAGGTAAGATTCCACCTCGTACAACTGTTCCATCTTATTAAAATAGAACAAGGCTTCTTCCGTCCCGAACCTCCCGAAAGCATGACTTCCGAATAGACAGCAACAGCAAACAACGCGGCGGCACGTTGCACCATCTCCTTCCGGCTTCTCAGACGGGCTTCACTTTCCAATGCTTCACTACGCAAATATTCCATATAAGGGATATGTTTCTCTTCGAGCAACGCAATCGAACGCAAACGTCTTTCCACATCAGCCTGAGTTTCTTCCTGGTAGTTCCCGTCCAATAAATCGGCATTCCCGACCGGGATAAATTCGGTCAACTGACTTTCGCCTTTGGCAGAGAAGAGGAGTTCCCTTCACCGGTAAAGATCTGCATGCTCGGATAGAGCAGAAAACCGTTCACGTCTCCGGCAATCTCGAATAAACGGTTCAGGATATAGTTCGTCCGGTCTTCATTGTCGTTCAGATCGAAAGTGATCCCAGTCACACAGTTGAACACACGTATCTGGAGCAAGACATTTTCTTTTAGTCCAACCAATGGCGTCTTCACCTGCGAAAAATAATTGGCCATACCAGATATATGGGAAGCAATAAAGTCCGGCTTGCTCATCCGGTGCTTGATCGAGAAGATGACATGTGTTCCATCCGGCAAAGTCAAGTCGATCGTTTCGTCTTCACAAACAAATTCTTTGGTCATCTCTTTAAAACGTTCCCGGATTGCTTCCACGATACGGTTAGAATCTCCGATGACCGTGTACAAAGTAACATTCGCTTTTTCCATTTTTTACTTTTTTATATCCGAGCCACCGGATGGTTATAGCATTTTACAAAAATAGCAAATTATAAACATCCGCAAAGAAAATGCTGCACCCTTTTTCCTCTCCATTCATCATATTAGAAACAAACACCAGATATTATTATGAACAAGTTACTTTCGACTATTCTATCCGCCGTCTTATTGATGGACGGATTGTGCCAATCTTCCTGCAGCGATAATGACGACATCAAGCTGACAGGCATAGACGGGCGGCCCAGTGTCCTTCTTTCAAACGGGCTAGTTACCGCTTCATTCATTTACTCTGGCAACCAGTTTGCCGGGATCCAATATCCGGATGGGCAAGCGACTCATTTCAGTTATGAGGAAGGGGAATTATCCGGCATATTCTACACGCCTCCCAAAGATATGGCTGACGGACATGCCTGGGTACATTTTAACAAAATCGGGGACAAAACCTACGAAGTCAGCCGTGGAGGTGAACCGTCAATGGACATAGATTACCGAGAAGAGGTGACACTCGATACAAACGGCTTGCCCGTCAGAGTAACCTTCACCGGCATTTTCCAACAAGGGGCGAACCAAGAAAAACAGATCGAAGAGGGCGATCGGAAATCCGATATTGAAAAGCTACCGATAATAACCAAAGAAACGGATATTTTAAACAATCGTACTTGCTCGTTTGAATGTACTTTTTGCACGTTTTATCAGATAAAAAGAAAAAAGATGATTGACATACAAAGTAAGAATGGAAACTCCAAGTTTTTTTTTCTCCTTACCCTGTTAGGGATGTTGACGGCATTCGGGCCTTTTGTCACAGACATGTATCTCCCTAGCCAGCCTTCGATGAGAGAATATTTCAAGACAACACCTTCATTGGTACAATTAGGTTTGACAGCCAGTATGATCGGACTGGCGGCAGGACAAATCTTTTTCGGCTCGCTAAGTGATAAGTATGGGCGTCGCTCTCCAATGTTGGCAGCCATGTATCTTTTTATCATTTCCACGATAGGTTGCATCTTTGCTCCCACTATCGAGATATTTGCAATACTGCGCTTGCTACAAGGGATTGCGGGTGCCGGCGGTATCGTAATCTCCCGTTCCGTCGCGACAGATATGTTCACCGGTAAAGAGTTGGCAAAGACACTTGCGATAATCGGAGCAATCAACGGAGTCGCTCCTGTAGCCGCTCCGATCATCGGAGGAGGCTTAACAGAAGGGATTGACTGGAAAGGGATCTTCTGGGTATTACTGGCATTAGGAATTATCCTGCTATTGGGATGCCGACTTATCCGTCAGATTCCGCCAGCCGGAAAACAGCACGCTCGCCAGTAGCATAGGCATGCTCGCCCTTTCCATTATCGTATGTATAGCCATGATCCTAAATTGCAATTTCTGGATTTACGAGGGATTGCTAATCACCTTACTATTCATGATGGGCTTCTCTTTCACCTCGACTACCGCCTTGGCTATGGAATGTGAACGTGAACATGCCGGCACAGCTTCGGCTTTATCGAGTGCAGTCGGCTTTGGGTTCGGAGGACTGGTATCTCCTTTAGTCGGATTGGGCGATACGATGGTCACGACGGGTATTGTCTTCATGGCATGCGCAACTTGCTCTTTTGGGTTGCATACTTTGGGCAAGGAAGATCAACGCGTTCCGGGAAGTATCTCCCATCATGCGGAAAAAGGGCAACATCCGCACCGGCATAAGATGGAAATCGGCAAGTACTTAAAAACACAAAGGTTTACACTCAATGTGTAAACCTTTTGTGTGGTCCCACTTGGGCTTGAACCAAGGACTCCCTGATTATGAGTCAGGTGCTCTAACCAACTGAGCTATAGGACCTGTTCAAAGCGTAGCTCTGAAATCGGGTGCAATATTACGATTTATAATCGAGATATGCAAATGTTAAAGTAGAAATCTTACTTTTCCGCAGATTCCTCAGCACCGAACTCCATCAGGTAAGCCTTGATGAAATCATCAATTTTACCATCCATCACACCGTTGACATCGGATGTCTGGAAATTGGTACGATGGTCTTTTACACGACGATCATCGAACACATAGCTACGGATCTGGGAACCCCATTCGATCTTTTTCTTTCCGGCTTCCACCTTTGCCTGCTCTTCCATACGATGTTGCAATTCCTTATCATACAAGATTGAACGCAACTGACGCATCGCATTCTCCCGATTCTTAGGCTGGTCGCGGGTTTCCGTATTCTCGATCAGGATCTCTTCTTCTTCACCCGTGTAAGGATCTTTAAATTGATAACGCAGACGCACTCCGGATTCCACCTTGTTCACGTTCTGCCCACCGGCACCTCCCGAACGGAACGTATCCCAAGAGATGGCAGCCTGATCGATTTTCACCTCGATCGTGTCGTCGACCAGCGGGGTGACAAAAACAGAAGCAAATGAAGTCATTCGCTTGCCTTGCGCGTTATAAGGAGACACACGTACCAGACGATGCACACCGTTTTCACCCTTCAAATATCCGTAAGCATAGTCGCCTTCGATGTTGAGAGTCGCCGTTTTAATACCGGCCTCATCCCCTTCCTGATAGTTGGCTACGGAAATCTTATATCCATTCGCCTCCGCCCAACGCGTATACATACGGAGCAACATGGAAGCCCAGTCCTGGCTTTCCGTACCGCCGGCACCGGAGTTGATCTTCAGCACACAACTCATCTGGTCGGCTTCCTGACGCAACATATTGCGGAACTCCAGGCTTTCCACCAACTGGATGGCATTGCCATAAGCTTCGTCAACTTCTTCTTCGCTGACGATTCCTTCTTTTACATAATCATAAGCCAACTGCAATTCTTCTGCTGCAGCATGAACCTCGTTATAAAGTTCGATCCACTTTTTTCAGTTCTTTTACTTTCTTCATCTGGACTTCCGCCCGTTTGGCATCTTCCCAGAAACCAGGATCATGAGTGCGTAACTCTTCTTCTTCTAACTGGATGGTCTTACCATCTATGTCAAAAGATACCCCCTCAGCGCTTGCTCGCGCTCCAACACATTGTGTAGTTGGTCTGATGTGATCATAAAAATTCTTGTTTTTAAATTTGTCCCGCAAAGATACTCAATTTTCCTGACTATCAAAATGTCACAGCTACCCCATCTAAACCGGATTACTACCCCACATATTCGAAGCTTCTTCGTACATCTTTTCGATCGGATCTGCGTATTTCTTCAGAATGACAGAACGACGGAGCTTAAGTGTATCCGTCAGTTCAGACCCCATCGTAAAAGGTTCGGACAGCAAGGTGAAGCGCTTGATCTTCTCATAAGAAGCCAAGTTCTTCTGGTTTTCCTCAATATGTGTCTCGATCAGGCGAAGGATTTCCTTATTCCGGACAAGTTCTTCCCGGCTACCGACAGCCAGTCCCTTTTCTTCGGCATACTTTTCCAGTAATGGATAAGCGGGAACAATCAACGCGCTGACAAACTTACGCTGGTCACCGATCACAGCAATCTGTTCGATATACTGATCGCCGCTCATAACCATTTCAATCGCTTGCGGAGCGATGTATTTGCCGTTCGATGTCTTATATAAGTCCTTGATACGTTCAGTAAAGAACAACGTGTTCCCTTCCATCCTTCCGGCATCTCCTGTACGAAAATAACCATCTTCCGTAAACGCCTTTTCATTTTCGGCCGGCTTATTATAATAACCGGACATCACAGTCTTGCCTTTTACCAGAATTTCGCTATTCTCCGGATCAATCCGTACCTGTACATCTGGCATGACTTCTCCGATCGAACCGAACTGAAATCCGATTTCAGGATAGAAGCAGACGGTTGCTGTCGTCTCGCTCAAACCGTAACCATACACAATAGGGATATTAACAGACTGCAAAAATTCATTGACCGTATCCGAGAGCGGCGCACCGGCCACCGGAAAAAAAAACGACCGCGTTCGATCCCCAACACCCGTTTCAGCAAATTGAAAACAGTCTTATTATACATTTCGAACTTCAATTTCAACCCGAAAGGAGCCGGGATGCTCTTATTTTTATATTCCAAGTTATACTTGCGCCCGGTCTCGATGGCATCCAAAAGATTTTCTTCATGGTAGAAGATGACGAGTTGATCTTTTCATGCACGCCGGCATATACCTTCTCCCAGAACCGAGGGACGTTGCACATCAATGTAGGGTGTACCTCCGGCAATGTCTTCTGAATCATTTTAGGATCCTGGTTGATCGCAATCGTCACTCCCTTATGCAGGCAATAGTAAGACCACGCTTTTTCAAAAATATGAGTCAGTGGTAAGAAACACATAGAAAGATCTTTATCCGTCACCATCGGGAGGCGGATGTCATGGATACGCATGGCTTCCAAATAATTGGAATGATGGAGCATGACACCTTTGGATTCTCCGGTCGTCCCGGAAGTATATATTATGGTAGCCAAGTCTTCCGGCACCGCCTCGTTCGTACGGATCTTTACCGTTGTCTCAGCATGCGCATTATCGCCCAGCCGCAAAAAATCGTCAAAATAAATCGAAGTCTTGTCTTCCGGGTTCAACTTGACAGCCGGATCAAACACCACCAGGCGCTTCAGGTATTGAGATTCTTTCTGCACCTTGAATGCATTATTGTACTGCAACTGCTCGCCGACAAACAAAGTATGTATATGAGCATCATTGATTATATACTCAATCTGCCCCGGAGAATTCGTTGCATACATCGGAATAGAAACCACACGGTTCGCATATGCCCCGAAATCCGTATAAAAGCATTGCGGCATATTCTGTGAATAAACCCCGATATTATCCTGTACTTCTATCCCGAATTCGGCCATTGCCTTGGCCGTAAGCATAACTTTTCAGAAAATTCCTTCCAAGATATTTTTAACCATTTCCCGGTTGCATTATCACGATATTTCAATGCGGTACGGGAGCCATATTTTTCTGCCTGTCGATGAACCAACTCGGCATAATGGTAGTAAATCATAATTCTTTGTTTTGAATTGATGTTGCAAAAGTACGGTTTTCTATTCTATTTGTCACGAGATTAGCCCTTTTTACACAAAAGTGCCGGATTTGTGCAATATTAATGTTAAATTAGGATAAACATAGTAGTATGTATTGCATAGTACACAGGCAATGCATATATTTGTAGCGTAAAACAAAATAAAAATGAATGCAGAGAACGTAAAATCACAAATGAGAAAGGGAACATTGGAATATTGTATTCTATTGCTTCTCAAAAAAGAGCCGGCGTACACCTCTGACATTATCCAGAAGTTACAGGAAGCTAAATTGATTGTAGTGGAAGGTACCCTATATCCTCTGTTAACAAGACTAAAGAACAGCGAATTGTTAAGCTACCAGTGGATAGAATCTACTCAAGGACCGCCTCGCAAGTATTACCAGCTCACCCCGAAGGGAGAAGAATTTCTTGGAGAGCTGGAAACATCCTGGCAGGAACTGAATGATACAATAAACCACATCAGAAACAATTAAAATCAGAAAACAATGAAGAAGACACTGACAGTTAATTTGGGAGGAACGGTTTTCCACATTGACGAAGATGCATATCAACTACTCGATAAATATCTAGCAAACCTCCGCATCCACTTCCGCAAGGAAGAAGGTTCGGAAGAGATTATGAACGATTTTGAAATGCGTATCTCCGAACTATTCAACGAGCGGGTTCGACTGGGCTACGAAGTGATCACAATCGAACATGACGAAGAAGTAATCAAGCGTATGGGCAAGCCGGAAGAATTGTTTGAAGGTGAAGAAGAAAAAAAGAATATAAGGAAGAAGCCAGGACACAAGCTTTTCAGGAAGAAGAGATTCCCAGAGGCCCGAAAAAGCTGATGCGCGATCCGGACAACCGGGTATTGGGAGGTGTAGCCGGTGGTATCGCCGCTTATATGGGATGGGACGTGACGGCTGTACGCCTTGCTATGATCATCCTGCTTTTTATTCCTTATGCACCGATCATCATCTTATACCTTATACTATGGCTGGTAATGCCGTTGGCCCGGACCGCAGCCGACAAGCTGATGATGCGCGGACAAAGCGTCACCCTCGAAAACATAGGCAAAACAGTTACGGATGGCTTCGAGAAGGTCAGCAATAATGTAAATGATTATATGAGTTCCGACAAACCGAGAAGCTTTCTGCAAAAACTGGCGGACTTGTTTGTCGGTGTGGTAGGCTTCATCCTCAAATTCCTGGCCATACTGATCGGAATCATCCTGCTACCGCCATTATTGCTCGTTGCCTTTATATTGGTCGTCGTCACCTTTGCCCTTATTGCCGGAGGCACAGGCTTCCTATATCAATTGTCGCCGTTCGGGGCCAATCTGATAGCGGGAGCACCTATTTCATTGGCCATCATGGGATGCATCGGATTCATTCTACTGATTGGCATTCCTATTTTTGCCCTGGTATATGCAATCTGCATGCAACTATTCAAAGCCAAGCCATTGCCCAATACGGCCAAATGGACGTTGCTGATCTTATGGTTAGTATCCGTAGTGCTGTGCGTCATCTACTTCTACCAGACCGGAATAAACGGATGGAGCACATTGCCCTGGTACAACTTCTTCAATATATAATCTATAAAAACAACAGAATCATGAAAAATCATATTCATTCATACTGGTACTCATACTCATGGCAGGGCTTTTATGCTCCTGCCATATAAACAAGGTTTCCGGTGACGGCAATGTCGTAAGCAAGGAAATCCCGATAAAGGATTACGACGAGATACAAATCGAGGGAGAAAACGTCGACTTCAAATATATGCAATCGGATGACGTTCCCTATCTGAAAGTCGAGACAGACCAAAATATCATGGATCTTCTGGATATCAATACCGATAGCAAAGTGTTGGTTGTCCGCCCCAAAAATAGGCATACCGGAATCAACCCCACCCGCTTTATCGTGATAACCAACTCGACTGCACTGAAAGAGTTCAAAATGGCAGGCGGAGGCAATTGTGATTTAGGCAAAGGTCTCAACGGCAAAAAACTGGAAATTAGATTTGCAGGAGGAGGAACTATAAAAGCCGATTCCATTGCCATCACCCGTTTAGATTGCGAAATCGCGGGTAGCGGCACTGTCTCTCTAAGCGGTAAAACAGAAAAGATGAATATTAAAAGCGCCGGTAGCAGCAAGACCAAAGCGTTCGGTCTGGAGACAGAAGAACTTACTTGCAAAGCGGCCGGAAGCACCCATATCGAAATCACCGCAAACAAGGCAATATCCACCAAAATAGCCGGGAGCGGGACTATCCGATACAAGAAATCCGAACATAAAGGAAAAGAGCATTATCGGGAGCGGTTCCATAACCAAAGTTGATTAAAAACCCCAAATAAAATTGCGTATAACGATAATTGTGTGTTAAAAAAAGAAGGCCGTCCTTTCACAAGGGGGCCTTTCTTCTAAGGTTAACAAATTTATGAGTAAAAACCACTAATGAATCTTTATAAAAACCGCTTTCTTCCTCTCAATATTGTCATACAGAGGAAGAAGCGGTTACAAATATACATAAAGTTTTTTACCAAAAAGACTTTACCTCATTTATTTAAAGGCATTTCTTATCCGTGCAGCGGTGTCTGCGAGCACGTCCTGAGTAACCTCCATTTTCTTTCCGCCAAAATACATATCAGACTCCTTCTGGATCGGAATTAAATGAATATGCGCATGAGGAACTTCCAGTCCCATAACTGCCAAACCTACCCTTTTGCAAGGTATAACAGCTTCTTGTGCACGAGCCACCCGTTTGGCAAATGCCATCATACGTCCAAGCATGGGATCTTCTATGTCGAAAATATAATCGATTTCTTTTTTCGGAATCACCAACGTATGACCGACAGCAACCGGATTAATGTCCAGAAAAGCAAAAGAATTCTTCGTTTTCCGCCACTTTATGACAAGGGATCTCACCTGCCACAATTCTACTGAATATTGATGCCATAATGTTATATTATTAAATCGATATATCCATAATTTCAAAGCTCATCATGCCGGATGGGACTTTGATTTCCACAATGTCACCGACCTTTTTTTTCCCATCAGCCCCTGCGCAATCGGAGTACTGACCGCAATCTTGCCTTCTTTCAGGTTTGCTTCCGAATCTGAGACCAGAGTATACGTCATGACTGCATTGTTCTTTGTGTTCTTGATCTTAACCTTGTTCAGGATCTGGACTTCATCTGTTTGAACACGGGTTTCGTCTATCAGGCGGGCATTTGAAATCAAGCCCTTCAACTGGGAAAGCTTTGCTTCCATTATGCCCTGTGCTTCCTTTGCTGCGTCATACTCAGCATTTTCAGACAAATCACCTTTGTCACGGGCCTCTGCAATCTGGGCAGATATTTCCGGACGTTTCACTGTTTCCAGATAATTGATTTCAGCTAAAATCTTATCATAGCCATCTTTCGTCATATAGCTCACTGCCATACTAAATCCTCCTATTTATTTAAAATGTTATTATTGATTATTGCATAATAAAAAAGAATCCCGACCAACTGCTTGGCCGGAACTCCTCTTTCTCTGTATTTTTAGACTTTGCAAAGATAAACGATCTTTTTTTAAGAACGCAAATCCTTTTGAAGTGCTTTACAACATGTTAGGACCTATGAGTTATGATTTCATCAACGTATAAATTATAATTCACAAATCAAAGTACTGCTTTTACGTCTGCTTCCAGTTTCTTCACGTCTTCGACACGCTTAACCAAGTTTCCTTTGCGATCGAGGATGAAAAGAGCGGGCAATTGTTTTACATTGTACAAACCTGCCACCTGCGAATAAACAGACTGCGGATCGTGGACAGTAACCCACGGCAAATTAGAGGCCCCGTTTCTCCAGAAATGGAAATCACTATCCAACGACACCTGATAAATTTCAAGTCCTTGGTCATGGTATTTTGTGTACAATTCACCCAATGCCATATTCAAAGCCGGCGACCATTCCGTCTGATAAGCCGTAAAGTTTATCAACACCACCTTGCCGGGAGCAACCGTAGACAGTTTTACCACTTCACCCCGAACATCCGGCAATTCGATATCAAGGAATGAAATTTCTTTTGTTTCCACATTGCTGTAATCGACAGGACGTTGCGCACGCAAGACCTTCATGGATTGCAATGTCAGATTGTACAAATGCTTCGAACGCGGACTTTCCGGATAAGTATGATTGTAGCTGGTCGCAACCGCCCCATATGCCTTGACATCTTTCCTGTCATACAAATCAAAGAACAACAAGCCATCGATCTGCTGGAACAAAGCGAAATAGGCGGCTGTGGACATCGGCGCCGAATAAATATATTTCCGAGCGACTTCTTTATAGGCATCGGCAGCAGCCAAAACCTTCATACGGTAGGTCGTATCTGAAATCATCTTATCCTCATATTCCTTCCGTAGACGGCTGATAGCCTGGTTTGCATCCAGTTGTGCCAAAGTGATCGCCTTTATCGCCTTTGAGTTTTCAGACCCTTCCACAGAATAAGAAGTCGCGAAAGTACCAGCATCAGCGACGAAGGATATGGTTTCGGTCGAATCGACCGCGAAATTGATCAGCTGATTGTTCAGACGCAAACGATAAAAATCCGGATACTCAGGACGCTTTTCCGTAAACTTGAACTTCCCGCCGGGAGCTAGCTTGATGGAATCGAGTGTCACCACATTAGAGATTCCGACATTTTCCAAATACATAAGCTGACCATCAGCCCCAGCCACGACTCCCTTCACAGTGAAATCCGAGGAGTTGTTACAAGCTGAGAGAAAGAACATGCACAGTCCTAAAACAGTCAACAGTCGTGTGGATATTTGTTTCATCATATCTTTACTTCTTGTTTTAATCCGCTGCAAATATACATTAATTTACAATTGTGGCACCATTATTCGCTAAATCTTCCCGCTATTTTTATAAAAAGAGCTTTTCTCATGTTTTTTATTTTCATTTTCACATGTTTACAGACAAACTTTCATTACATTTGCACCAATTTTACAGATAGAAAAATAAGAAAAAGATTATGCTTAATCCAATTAACAAGACGATCGAATTGGCTGATGGAAGAACCATCACCATCGAAACCGGGAAATTGGCGAAACAGGCGGACGGTGCAGTTACCGTACGTATGGGCAACACCGTGTTGCTGGCTACTGTTTGTGCCGCTAAAGATGCAAACCCGGGTGTTGACTTCATGCCGTTACAAGTAGAGTACAAAGAAAAATTCTCGGCATTTGGCCGTTTTCCTGGCGGTTTTACAAAAAGAGAAGGTAAAGCTTCCGACTACGAAATCTTGACTTCTCGTTTGGTCGACCGTGCCCTCCGCCCTCTTTTCCCTGACAATTACCATGCCGAAGTATATGTAAACGTTATATTATTCTCCGCAGACGGTGAAGACATGCCGGATGCACTTGCCGGACTGGCTGCTTCAGCCGCATTGGCCGTATCAGATATTCCTTTCAACGGACCGATCTCCGAATGCCGTGTCGCACGCATCGATGGCAAGTACGTAGTCAACCCCACGTTCTCTGAATTGGAAAAAGCAGATATTGATATTATGGTGGGTGCTACACTTGACAACATCATGATGGTGGAAGGCGAAATGGATGAAGTTCAAGAATCAGAAATGCTGGAAGCGATCAAAGTAGCACACGAAGCAATCAAAGTACAGTGCCAGGCACAACTTGAACTATCCGAAGCTTGCGGTAAACTGGTTAAACGCGAATACTGCCACGAAGTCAATGATGACGAACTGCGCAAAGATGTACACGAAAATGTTATGCAAAGGCATACGCCGTTGCAACCTCCGGCACCGACAAACATCAGCGTGCCGAAGCATTCGAAGCAGTTGTCGAAGAGTATAAAGCTCAGTTTTCAGAAGAAGAATTGACAGACGAGAAAGTTGAAATGATCGGCCGCTATTACCACGATGTAGAAAAAAAGAAGCGATGCGCCGCGCTATCCTGGACGAAGGGAAGCGTCTGGATGGTCGTAAGACTACTGAAATCCGTCCGATCTGGATCGAAACAGACTGCCTGCCAGGTCCTCATGGTTCTGCAATCTTCACGCGTGGCGAAACACAGTCGCTTTCGACTGTTACCTTAGGTACAAAAGCCGATGAAAAGATGATCGACGATGTACTGAACCACGGAAAAGAACGTTTCCTATTACATTATAACTTCCCTCCGTTCTCTACTGGCGAAGCAAAAGCTTCTCGCGGTGTGGGACGTCGTGAAATCGGTCACGGAAACCTGGCTCATCGTGCATTGAAACGGATGATCCCGACAGATTATCCTTATGTGGTACGTGTGATTTCCGATATCTTAGAGTCTAACGGTTCTTCTTCAATGGCAACCGTATGTGCCGGAACGCTGGCATTGATGGACGCTGGTGTTCCGATGAAGAAGCCGGTATCGGGTATCGCCATGGGTCTGATCTCTGAAAACAAAGGCCAGAACTACGCTATCCTGTCCGATATCTTAGGAGACGAAGACCATTTGGGCGATATGGACTTCAAGGTAACAGGAACAAAAGACGGTATCACTGCCACTCAGATGGATATCAAGGTAGACGGTCTGTCATACGAAATTCTTGAAAACGCATTGGCACAGGCAAAAAGAAGGCCGTATGCACATTCTGGGCAAGATAATGGAAGCTCAGCCAGAAGTTCGTCCGGATCTGAAACCTCATGCTCCGAGAATCGAAACGATGACAATCGGTAAAGAATTTATCGGTGCGGTAATCGGCCCGGGCGGCAAGATCATCCAAGGTATTCAGGAAAAGACAGGTGCCGTTATTACAATTGAAGAAGAAGACGGAGTGGGTAAAATCGAAATTTCCGGAACGAATAAAGCAACAATCGATGCCGCTATCCGCTCCATCAAAGCTATCGTTGCCGTTCCCGAAATCGGCGAAATCTACGAAGGAAAGATTTCTTCTATCATGCCTTACGGTGCATTCGTTGAATTCATGCCGGGTAAAGACGGTTTGCTCCACATTTCCGAAATCGACTGGAAACGTCTGGAAACAGTTGAACAGGCAGGTTTGAAAGAAGGCGACACTATCAGCGTCAAGTTGGTAGACATCGATGCCAAGACTGGTAAATTCAAATTATCCCACAAAGTGCTGCTGCCGAAACCAGAAGGTTACGAAGAACGCCCGCCGAGACCAGAACGTGGTCCGAGATCGGAACGTGGAGACCGTGGCCCCCGTCAGGATCGTGGAGACCGTGGTCCTCGCCGCGAACGTCAGGATTAAGAATCGGTAAACACCTACGTGTATAATTTCCCAACAGCTCCCGCTCCATATTTTGGGGACGGGAGTTGTTTTTATACGCAACACTTTTTTATCCTTCACCTTCTATCTGTATACCATATATTTCAAGCACCCCCAGGGTGAAGGCCAAAAACACTTGCCTTCACCTTTTATAAGCATTAAAAAAACAAAGTACAGAATAAATAGGTGAATGAGAAAGCAATAACTATCCGCAACATTTAATCAAAATAGCCTATAACCTATCCGGAAAAGGGATATAGGCTGTAAACAAAAAGGTATAGCCTGTTCCAAGCAAGCCTATATCCTTTTGGAAAGGACAAGCATCGCTTCCGGACAAACGCCAACCGGACAAGTTCGCCCCGCCTACCCATACTCTTGCCTATTCGGTCTGAAAGAAATACGGACGAAGCAACTACTATCTGTATTATCAGCTACGGAAGCTGTAAAATTGGGTGAGATAATCAACAGAAACTGAATGTATACTATATAGAATATGTAGCATAACCAGTAAAGAATACAGAATCCATTTCGATACAATTACCATCGAAACAGAAAAAATTAACGAAAACCGCATCTATAAAGGTATCAGACTACACATAACGGCTCTCTATAAAAAAGAGGGAATGATTTTTTCACTCCCTCCCTTTTTTTATATGAATGCAAAGCACGTCTTACTTGCTGCAAGTGCAACGCGGTTTGATCTGTTTGAAGAAATCGTTACCCTTGTTGTCTACCAGGATAAATGCTGGAAAATCTTCCACTTCGATCTTCCAGATCGCTTCCATGCCCAATTCGGGATATTCCACACATTCGATGCTCTTGATGTTGTTCTGGGCCAGAATTGCAGCCGGGCCGCCGATACTTCCCAAATAGAAACCACCATATTTCTGGCAAGCATCCGTCACCTGTTGGCTACGGTTACCTTTCGCCAACATGATCATGCTACCGCCATGACTCTGGAACAAACCGACATACGGGTCCATACGGCCGGCAGTCGTCGGACCCATAGAACCGCAAGCCATACCAGTCGGAGTCTTGGCCGGACCGGCATAATAGATAGGATGATCCTTGATATACTGAGGTAGGTCTTCACCACGGTCCAAACGTTCTTTTAACTTGGCGTGAGCGATATCGCGACCTACGATGATCGTACCATTCAGAGACAGACGGGTAGCCACCGGATATTTATCCAGTTCTTTCAGGATCTCTGTCATCGGCTGGTTCAGGTTGATCTTGACAGCATCGCCTTCGCCTGCCTCGCGCAGTTCTGCCGGGATCAGTTCGCCCGGATGGCTGTCCAGCTTCTCGATCCAGATACCGTCTTTGTTGATCTTACACTTCACGTTACGGTCGGCCGAACAACTGACACCCAAACCGACCGGACAGGAAGCGCCGTGCCGCGGCAGACGGATGATACGGATATCATGTGCCAGATACTTTCCGCCGAATTGTGCTCCCAAACCGATATTGTGCACTTCGGCCAGCACTTCTTTTTCCAGTTCTATATCCCGGAAAGCACGGCCATACTCGTTGCCAGTCGTAGGCAATTCGTCATAATAATGTGTAGAAGCCAACTTCACCGTCAGCAGGTTCTTTTCGGCAGAAGTACCGCCGATAACCACTGCGATATGATAAGGGGGACAAGCAGCCGTACCCAATGTCTTGATCTTTTCGATGATGAAGGGGACCAAAGTGCCGGGATTCAGGATCGCCTTTGTTTCTTGATACAGGTAAGTCTTATTGGCGGAACCGCCACCCTTTGTCACACACAGGAACTTATATTCCATACCTTCCGTAGCTTCGATATCGATCTGGGCGGGGAGGTTGCATTTGGTGTTCACTTCGTCGTACATGTTCAGGGGAGCGTTCTGCGAATAGCGCAGGGATAGCCGTACCGGTATCCTGGCAGAAAGGAAGTACACCCTTAGCAGCAACTTCTGCGTTACGCAGGAAAGTCAACGCTACATATTTATCGTTATCACTTGCTTCCGGATCACTCAGGATCTTAGCCACCTGCTCGTTGTGCGAGCGGCGAAGCATAAAGGAAACATCACGGAAAGCGGCATTAGCCATTGCCGTAAGACCTTCTTTCTCTACTTTCAGAACCGGGGTTCCTTCGAACTCGGAAACCGAAACATAATCTTTTGTAAGCAGATAATACTCTGTTGTATCCGGACCCAATGGGAACGGAGCCTGATACTTGAAAGGAGTTGTTGCCATAGCGTTTGTATTTTAATTTATAATATTGGTTTTTGAATCGTATCCTTGATACGGACTGGCAAACTTATATAAAAATCATGAGATTCGACAGTTGTTTGCCTTTTTAAAATGATCATTTCAAGTTTATTTTAAATTCACTTCGTATCTTTGGAAACAGATAAGGTATATTTATGAAGATATTAATAGTTGAAGACGAACCTTCGCTCAGGGAACTGATGCAGAAAACACTGGTAAAAGAGCGATATGTAGTGGAAACGGCGAGTACCTTCCACGAAGCGAGCCTAAAAATAGCGGACTACAGCTACGACTGTATCCTGCTCGACATCATGTTGCCAGATGGGAACGGTTTGAAGTTGTTGGAGATGCTCAAGGAACAGCAGAAGCGTGAGAGCGTCATCATCATCTCTGCCCGCGACTCCATCGAGGACAAGGTCTTGGGGCTGGAACAGGGAGCAGACGACTATCTCCCGAAACCCTTCCACCTGGCCGAGCTAAACGCCCGTATCAAAAGTGTGCTGAGACGACAACGCAGCGACGGTTCGCGTTCCCTACGGCTGGGAAACCTACGGATCGAACCAGATAGTTTCCGGGTATTCGTTGACGACAAGGAACTGGAACTTCTCAAGAAAGAATACGACATCCTGTTCTATTTTGCCAACCGACCGAACCATATCATTGACAAGGCCGTACTGGCCGAAGCCGTCTGGGGCGACCATATCGATCAGGCGGACAGTTTCCATTTCGTCTATGCACAAGTCAAGAATCTGCGCCAGCAGCTAAAGAAGGCAGGCGCGACAATTGAAATCCGCTCTATCTATGGCTTCGGATATAAACTAGTCATCAACGAAGAGGAGTAAGGCACGACAGACATGAAACTAATTTACCGTATATTGATCCGCCTATCCCTGGCATTGCTAGCCGTCCTGACGGTATGGACGGTTTTCTTTTATTTCACCATGATCGACGAGATCAACGACGAAGTAGATGACGCATTGGAAGACTACTCCGAAACAATCATCATCCGCTCACTTGCCGGCAAAGAGCTTCCTTCGAAAAACGACGGGAGCAACAACAGCTATTCCATCCGTCCCATCACAAAGGAAGAAGCCGGACAACACCCGACGATCGAATACTACGATGCCGACATATATATAAAGGAAAAGGAAGAAACCGAGCCGGCACGTGTGCTGCGTACCATCTTCGCCGACAAAGACGACCATTATTTCCTGCTGGAAGTCTCGACTCCCTCTTTTGAAAAAGAAGATTTACGGGAGGCTGTCGCCAACTGGATTCTCTTCCTTTATATCGTCTTGCTGGTCACCCTGCTTACAGTCTGCATTTGGGTCTTCTACCGGAGCCTACGCCCGTTGTACGCGCTCCTAAACTGGCTGGACAGTTATTTGCCGGGCAAACAGCACGGACCTGTTCCCAACGACACCCGTATTCCGGAATTCCGCAGGTTGAACGAAGCAGCAGCCCAAGCCGTCGAACGTTCGGAACAGCTATTCAAACAGCAGAAGCAATTTATCGGCAATGCATCGCACGAACTCCAGACACCACTCGCCGTCTGCAACAACCGTATCGAATGGCTGCTCGACAATACGGAACTGACGGAGGAACAAATGGAAGAACTGTTCAAGACCAAGCATACACTGAACTACATCGTCCGGCTGAATAAATCCCTGCTGTTTCTCTCCCGGATCGACAACGGACAATTCACAGACAGCCGTCCGGTCGAAATCAACAGCATCGTCAAACGACTGTTAGATGATTACAAAGAGATATTCAGCCACTACAAAGTCCAGATCTCACTGGAGGAACAGGGCCTACTGAAGATAACGATGAACGAGACACTGGCGGAGTCACTCATCTCCAACCTGCTGAAAAACGCTTTTATCCATAACAAGGAAAAAGGACACGTCCGTGTCACGATCCAGGCAGACTCGCTGACTATCGCCAACACAGGGCAAACCGTACCTCTCGACAGCGAGCATATCTTCGAACGTTTCTACCAGGGGAGCAAGAAAAAGGAATCGACCGGACTCGGCCTCGCCATAGCCGAAGCGATTTGTCGTCAATACGGGTTGCACATCTCCTACCGGTATCAGGGTGAAGAGCATATCTTCCTCCTTCAATTTTACCTCGATAAATCATAAGGAATATAGGCGATGGATTCCATAACTGAAATTATATTTTTACCTTTGCCACTATTATGTATTATTGGTTCCATCAATCGTTTTATATGGCAAAAGCCTTCCCGTTCATCGGCGGATGGCTGGCAGACCGCCTGTTGGGTGATCCTGAAGGATGGCCACATCCAGTTGTTGGTTTCGGCAAAGCGATTTCTTTAGGAGAGAAGACGTTGAACAAAGGAAATGACCGGGCTGTCAAAGGAGGCGTCATGGCACTCATACTGGTTGCCGGAACGTATTTGCTCTGCGAACGGATACTGATGCTTGCCGGATACTTTCACCCAATGGTCGCTTCGATTCTAGTCGGGATAGGCGTCTTTTACTGCCTGGCGGGGAAAACGCTAGGCAAAGAAGTGAAAGCCGTTTTTGAGGCAGTAGACCGCAGCACGGAAGAAGGACGCAAACAGGTCGGACGGATCGTAGGCCGCGACACTTCCCGTCTCTCCCCACAAGAGATACGGGCCGCCGCTCTCGAAACGCTCGCGGAAAACCTGAGCGACGGAGTGATAGCTCCCATGTTTTGGTTTGCCCTGCTCGGACTTCCCGGCATGATGACTTACAAAATGGTGAATACGCTCGATTCGATGATCGGCTACAAAACGAACGTTACTTAGAATTCGGGCAGATTGCCGCAAGGCTAGACGATCTTGCCAATTATATCCCTGCCCGGTTGACAGCATGGTTGATGCTGGCTGTTTCCGGCAACTTGAACAAAATGGATTTCGTTAAGCGCTTCGGCCCGGCTCATGCCAGCCCGAACTCAGGCTATCCGGAATCTGCCCTTGCCGCTATATTGAATTGCCGTTTCGGAGGAACCCACGATTATTTCGGGAAGCCGGTAGAAAAACCTTATATCGGAACCAACGAACGGACTTTCACAACAGAAGACATGTTGATTGCCATCAAAACAAACAGCAATGCCGAACTTGCCATGGGGCTTATTGTTTGTTTAATATCAATAATTATCCACTAAATAAAGATGTACAGAATGGAAGTAAGATTAAATAAACTCATCAGTGATTCCGGCCTTTGTTCACGCAGGGAAGCGGACAAATTCATCGAAGAAGGACGTGTCACCGTAAATGGCAGCCTACCTCAAGTCGGGCAGAAAGTAACCGAAGCCGATATCGTCATGCTGGATGACATACAAATTAAAATCGGAAAGAACACGGGCAAACAAACATCTTCCGCACGGATCAATATCCAAGAGTTGGAACTTGCCGGACAAGAAAAAAAGGCGAAGAAGACAAAGCCTTTGTCTACGGCGACTTCCGAAAAGAAGGCGGCTTCTCCTGCAACCGGTTCAAAAGGCCTACGCCCCGGCAAATATGTAAAATACAATAAATATGCAGCCGCCCGCCATGCTGCACGCAATGGAGAAAGTCCGAGAAAAGAGACAAAGGCATCCGGCATCGACAAAGAGATGCTGAAAGAGGCTTTGCGCCCCAAATTCGGCAAATCATTAGGACGGTCGGCCGTTGCACAACGCTTGGCTTCTTCTCCAAAATCGGCTGCGTTGCGCAAGACAAGCAAGAACAACCCGCTCAACAAGGCAAAACGCGCTGCCGCCCGCAATAAACCGAAAGGAGAATAAGACAATGGGAAAAAAAGCATATCGTTTTAGTGACAGGCGGCCAACGTTCCGGAAAAAGCGGATATGCGCAAAAACTTGCTTTGTCACTGACAGCTAATCCGGTTTACCTGGCGACATCACGTGTCTGGGACGAGGAGTTCCGCGAGCGTGTACTTCGCCATCAGGCCGACCGGGGACCGGAATGGACGAATATCGAAGAAGAGAAATACCTGAGCCGCCACGATCTGAACGGCCGTGTGGTCGTTATCGATTGTGTCACCCTCTGGGGTACAAACTTTTCTTCGACAATGAAGGTGACACGAACCGTTCCCTGGTCGAGTTAAAAGAAGAATTTAATAAATTGACAGAGCAGGACGCCTATCTGATCTTCGTTACAAACGAAATCGGGTTAGGCGGTGTTTCTCCCGATGCGGTGCAACGCCGGTTCACGGACCTGCAAGGGTGGTTAAACCAATACATCGCATCCCGTGCCGACGAAGTTGTCTTCATGGTGAGCGGTATTCCCATGAAGGTAAAATAATAAAAACACTATACCATGATCTCTTTCAACATTCAAAAACCTGATATCGCCATTGCCACAGCCCTGCAGGACAAAATCGATAATCTGACGAAACCCAAAGGGTCATTGGGTACGCTTGAAGAAATTGCACTTCAAATCGGTCTGATCCAACAAACATTATCCCCGGTGCTCCATCATCCGGTCAACGTTATATACGCATCCGACCACGGGATCGCCGACGAAGGCGTCAGCAAATCACCCAAAAGAAGTAACACGCCAGGTGATACACAACTTCCTGAACGGGGGAGCAGGCATCTGTTTCCTTTCACGCCAGCACGGCTTCGAAATCAAGATAGTCGACGGTGGTGTGGATTTCGATTTCCCTGCCATCCCAGAGTTGATCGACCGGAAAATCAGGAAAGGGACCCGCAACTTCCTGTATGAAGCAGCCATGACACAGGATGAAATGGAATTGGCCATCCGATATGGAGCCGACATTGTCACGGATTGCCACGACAAAGGGAGCAACGTGATCAGTTTTGGTGAGATGGGAATCGGAAACACCGCTGCATCAAGTATGTGGATGACTTGCTTGACGGGAATCCCGCTGATCGATTGCGTAGGCGCCGGAAGCGGCTTGGATAACGAAGGGGTCAAACATAAATATAATGTCTTAAGAAAGGCACTCGAGAACTACAAGGGAGACAACAGCACGTTGGATGTAATCCGCTATTTCGGCGGCTACGAGATGGTGATGGCTGTGGGAGGCATGCTCCGCGCAGCAGAATTGAAGATGGTTATTCTGGTAGATGGCTTTATCATGACAAACTGCGTACTGGCTGCTTCACACTTGTATCCGGAAATGCTTCCCTACTGCATATTCGGACACTGCGGAGACGAGGCCGGACACAAACGTGTACTGGATAAGCTACAAGCCAAGCCGTTGCTAAATCTCGGCTTACGCCTGGGTGAAGGTTCCGGCTCCGTATGCGCCTATCCGATTGTGGACTCGGCAGTCCCGCATGATCAACGAGATGCACAGCTTCCAGCAAGCCTCCATCACCAAATATTTCTAACTTCTTTTTAATTATTAATTTCCAATCCATGCTCCGTATCCTTGCCGCCTTTATATTTTTTCACCCGGCTACCATTCTGGCGACTGGCTGAAGTTCCTTCGGAATATTTCAAGAATGTAGTCAGCCGCTGGGCGTTAGTCGGCTGGCTCACAGCCGGGCTTTCCGTAATCGTACTTTACACAGTTTCACTGATACTGCCGGCAAGTGTTGCCGTACTATTGGCAATCGTCACCCGGCTGCTGATAACCGGTTGCCTACATGAAGACGGACTTGCCGACTTTTTCGACAGCTTCGGGGGAGGAACCTCTCGAGAACGTATCCTTTCAATTATGAAAGACTCACATATAGGAAGCTACGGGGTGATCGGGTTGATTCTTTATTTTGCACTTCTATATACATTGTTGAGCAGCCTGCCACTGACTCTTGCCGGAAGTGCGATACTGGCAGGCGATCCTTTTTCCAAAGGAGTTGCCGGAATGATCATCAATAGGCTTCCCTACGCACGCAAGGAAGAAGAGGCCAAAAACAAAACGGTCTACAGCCGGATGACTACAAGTGAATATACATGTTGCCTTTTCTCCGCTCTGATTCCGATGTTCTGGCTGCCGGAACCCGTTTATCTCCTGGCAGGTCTACTGCCTGTTCTTGTCTTTTATTTTCTCACCTCTCTAATGAAAAAGAAAATACAAGGCTATACAGGTGACTGCTGCGGAGCAACATTTTTGCTTTGCGAACTGAGTTTCTATTTAGGGATAGCCGTTATTTATACGACAATCATATAAAACATATATTACATGGAAATTTATCTGGTCAGACATACATCCGTCGACATTCCCGCCGGCTATGCATACGGACAAACCGATGTTCCCCTTCGTCCTTCATTCGAAGATGAAGCCGAAGCCGTAAAAAAACTTATCCGGCCATACATTCGACAAAGTGTGGAGCAGCCCGCTTACACGCTGTACCCGCCTCGCCGCCTATTGCGGCTACCCGGACGCAGAAAAGGAAGACCGCATTAAGGAAATCAGCTTCGGGGAATGGGAAATGAAATCTTGGGATGAACTATCCTCCGATCCTCGATCGGAAGCCTGGTTCAACGACTGGATCAACGTTCCGGCTCCTTCGGGCGAATCCTTGCAAGATCAATATACCCGTGTCAGTCATTTCTAAATGAAATAAGAAAGTGACCTGCAGAAAGTATGCATTTTCGCACATGGCGGAGTCTTGACCTGTGCCCGTGTCTATGCCGGAGAATATGACTTGAAAGAAGCATTCAAAAATGTCCCTTCATACGGAACGGTCATCAGGCTGGAATTGGATTAAGCAACATGCGTCCGTTTCTCCGAAGCACTAATTACCTTGGATGCTACTGCACATCTCCTACACGACTGCAAATACTAAGTTTTGGACATGGGAACGGGCTATCACCTGTTTGGTGGCTGGAAAACAAAGCCGGATTATCTCCGATATACCGGATACCATGTCCAATTTTCTCTCACGAACCTGAAAGCGATAACGGTAGGTTTCTACAATATCTTTCCGGTAGCGTCTATGCGAAGTTTCACTTCCTGCTTGCCGGATTCTAGTTCAACGAGATACCATTCGCCAGTCAGAGTCTCGATGAAATCAGCATCGTCGATCCTATAGGTTGCATATTGCGAAGCCTTGATAGCAGCCATTACCGCGTCCGGCAGCGCTGTAATACGAAGTTCCGTTTTAGTCTGCATCCAAGCGCCTCCATCGTCGAACAGGAGTTCGCGGCAAACTGTTCCATCCAATATTTCAACTTCCGTAACACCTTTCCCGGTCGATATCAAGATACGGGCAGAAGGATAATGTTCTTTGACATAAGCATCTACGGAAGAGGAAGGCTGTGACGGGATGAAATCTTCATATCCATCGTTCCCACCCGCATCGAGAACGGTTTTCACCAAGATACCGTCCGGAGAATAATAAAGATCCACCTCACTATTGCCCTGTTCCGTCTCGATCACATAGACGGTCTCGACATCCCGGCGTTCGATCATATCCACATCGTCCACTTTCCAAGTCGAATATTCACCTTGCTGGAAAGCAGTCTTCACCGCATCGGGAAGCTGTGCAAAAGGGATATCCGTTTCCGTCATATACCAAGTTCCGCTATTGTCGAACCAAGCTTCCTTCTCTACTTTATCTTGTTTGAAATCCACAATCAAATAATCGTTACGCGTCTCCCACTCCACATCTTTTGCCGCAGGATATTTTTCGTCAAAAGCAGCTTTGGTTTCGGCACTCACATAACCGGGAACCGGTTCGTTATCATCATTGTCACAACTTTGGAACAGGCACAGAGATAGTGCCGCAAGTAAAAAATACATTTTTAATCATACCATTTCTATTTAAAATCGGTTCTTAATTAATTGTCTATATCTATCAAGTTAAACTTATTGTCAAACTCCAGCTTCATACCGTTGGCAAGTTTCGCCTCATACCCCCGGTCTTCCTTTTCGATCTTAACGACCTTATGATCGGGATAAGTAGCCTTTACATAGCGTAGGATGGCTTCGGGAATGACAGCTTCGGGAACAGTGGAATACTTGCAATCCACTTCTTCCCAAGTTCCGTCCTTAAAGAACTCCACTTTGCTGCTGTTGGCAAAAATCACTTCATACTTCTTGTCGAAAAAATCCTTTTCCATCTTTGCCAGCGCCACCTTTTCCTGTGGGAAATATTTCTTTACATATGCCTGTGCCTTAGCGGGCAGCTGGTCGAAACGAACCGGACGGTCATCGTCCGCGCGAACGCCCGTACTTATGGTAAGCAGGCAAACTAACAGTGCTAAAATTTTCTTCATTTCATTCATCTTTTATAGTTCTACTTTTTATCTGTCTAATCTTTTGACAGGACAAATATCAGGAGCAATTTTAAAATGAATCTGAAATAGCTGATTATTTTCCTAAAATCGTATATTTGTCGCTATTATGGCAAAGCATCTTATTATTATAATATATTTCGGATTATGCCTGTTTCTCGGTGTTTCCGTCAAGGCACAGATCAGTCACGGAGGACAGCCACTCCCTCTCACGGCCACCAAAAAGCCTGACAGAGGATATGTTTATTACAATGCCCCCATTCGACCTGGCGGAACAGCTCCGGCTCGATTCGCTAGAAGCAACCGGCCTACGGAATGGATTCCGCTTTGCCTATAAGTTCGTGACAGACTATACGCCGGAGAATTCCGGAGTCCATTTCACCCTGTCCGACGGGACAAAGGTCTGGCGACTCGGGATACGTTCCGAAGGTGCGCTCTCCCTCAATATAATGTTCAGTAAATACCATCTGCCCGAAGGCGCACGCGTATTCCTGTACAATAGCGACCAATCGGAAGTCTTGGGCTCGTTCAACCACCTGAACAATTCGGAACGTGGTATTCTGCCCGTGGCCTCGATCCAGGGAGACGAGTTGATCATCGAATACCAAGAACCGGCGAAAACCGCTTTCTCTGGAAAACTCGCGGTCGGCGAGGTGAACCACGGCTATCGAAACCTCAGACTCTCGGAACCGCAGCCCGACTTTGCGGCTTTCAGATGTATGCCGGTCATCGCCTGCTACCAGGATTCGACAACCCGTTACGACGCTATCGAACGCAGCGTAGTCCTGATGATTATCAACGGGACGACCGGTTGCACGGGAACGCTTGTCAACAACACGGCTAACGACGGAAAACCTTACCTCCTTACAGCCTCGCATTGCTTGAATAACCAGTTCCAGATCAAAAACCCAGATTATGAAGAGGTGGCAGGCAATATTGTCTGTTACTTCAATTACAACAGCCCCCAATGCAGTCCGGTTGAACCTGGACGTACTGACCAGACAATCGCTTCGGCCCATTTCCGGGCTGTGAATGAATCAACGGATATGGCATTACTGGAATTGCAGGACACACCACCCGCCGATTACCGAGCCTATTATGCCGGCTGGAACGCTCTGGATGCGGGGACAGCTCCTTATACGTGTATCCACCATCCGGGTGGATCGCTCAAGAGGCTTAACCTCGCCGAAGGAAACGTAGAGCTGACGACCTATAAAATACAGGTTACCGACTTCAATGAAAATTCACACTGGAAGGTAGCCCGTTGGGCGACAGGATGTACAGCCGGAGGCTCGTCCGGTTCTCCCCTTTTTGATAGCGACAACCGGATCATCGGAGGCTTGACAGGCGGTGCTTCCAGCTGTCTCAATCCGGTCGAAGACTTCTTTTTCTCCATACAAAAAGCTGGTCCGAACCGGCCGATAGTAGCAAGCAGCTCAAATACTGGCTCGATCCTATCGGAGTAACAGCTCGCAGTTGCAACGGAATGGATCCGAACGAAGGAAGCGGAACGGCCAACGAGCACATAGAAGCGGCAACGGATGTCAGCCTGTCTGTCGACAGATACCGGCATACGATCCACATCGACTTTGCAGTTCCCGTCAGCCGGGCCTCCCTCACCTTTGTTTCGCTCACAGGAAAGGCCATACGCAATTATTCCATCACCGGGCAACAAACGACCTTGCCGATTGGTTCGATCCCGGCCGGCATATATATTGTGAAAATTGTTTACAATAACAAACTTTATACTCAGAAAAAGCCCTGTTTTGATTAAAATTTGACAATAAGGGTTAGACAAAATCCGAAAGGATTCACCGGATTCATTTCCTATCTGTTTTGACATCAGACTGAAAAAAATGGAGACAAGATTCATTAATAAGTATTAATTGGAAAGATTTTATCTCTTGTTTGCTCTTCATAACAAAAAAATGCTTTAGTTTTGCACTTTGATGGCTAAGGGATATTTGAAAGTGAATATATAAACATAGTAACATTTTAAACTTACATCAAATTATGAACAAAAAGTATTTAATGCCTTTCCTCGTATTGGCAGCAATTCTGACTTTTTCTTCTTGTTCAAACAAGTTGAAACCGTTAGCTGAAGAGTACATCAAAGCTGAACCGCAGCCGCTTGAGGCCATCGGAGGCAAAGTTCCTGTGACTATTAATGCCACATTCCCTGCAAAATGGTTCAACAAAAAAGCAGTTGTAACTGTGACTCCGGTTCTTCGTTATGCCGGTGGCGAAGCTTAGGGCACTTCTTACACTTACCAAGGTGAAAAGTAAAGGGCAACAACCAAGTTATCCCACAGAAAGAAGGTGCTAACGTAACCATGAAATCTGCTTTCACTTACAAACCGGAAATGAAGAAATCTGAATTGTATCTGACTTTCGACGCAAAGATCAAGAACAAGACAGTTAAATTGCCGGATGTAAAAATCGGAGAAGGCGTGATCGCTACATCCGAACTGGCTGACGCAGCTACTGCTAATGCAGCTATTGCAGCAGACAAATTCCAACGTATCATCAAAGAAGCTCACGACGCAAACATCATGTTCCTTATCCAGCAAGCTAACCTGCGTGCTCAAGAGTTGAACTCTGACGCAATCAAAGAATGGAAGGAACTCGTTAAGAATGCAGACGAAGCTCCTAACCAGAACGTAGCAATCGAAATCTCTGCTTACGCTTCTCCTGATGGTGGTGTTAAACTGAACACTGGCTTGGCTGAAAGACGTGAAGGCAACACAAGCAAATACCTGTCTAAAGAATTGAAGAAGATGAAGGTTGACGCTCCGGTTGACGCTCGTTACACTGCTCAGGACTGGGAAGGCTTCAAAGAATTGGTAGCTGCATCTAACTTGCAAGATAAAGACCTCGTACTGAGAGTTATCTCTATGTACCAGGATCCCGAAACAAGAGAAAAAGAAATCAAGAATATCTCTGCTGTTTACTCTGATCTGGCAGAAACAATCTTGCCGCAACTTCGTCGTTCTCGTTTGACTGCCAACATCGAAATCATCGGCAAGTCTGACGACGAAATCAGCGCATTAGCCAAGAGCAATCCTTCTGAACTGAACATCGAAGAAATTCTGTACGCTGCTACTCTGACTAACAACGACGCAGAAAAGATGGCTATCTATACAAAAGCTTCTGAACTGTATCCTAACTGCTACCGCACTTGGAACAACATCGGTATGATGGCATTCCGTGCCGGCGACTTGGCTAAGGCAGAACAGATGTTCAACAAATCAAACTCTGTAAAAGCTAATCCGGAAGCTAACATGAACTTAGGTTTGATCGCTCTGACTAAGGGTGACCAGGCTAAGGCTCAACAGTTGTTCGGTAGCGCAGCAGGCGTTGCTGAATTAGGCGAAGCTCTGGGTGTTCTGTATCTGGAACAGGGCGAATGGGCTAAGGCTGCCAACTCTTTCGGTTCAGTTAAGTCTAACAACGCTGCTTTGGCTCAGATCCTGACTAAGGATTACAGCAAAGCTTCTCAAACTCTGAACGCAGTTGCTAAACCCGACGCTACAACTTCTTACCTGAAAGCTATCGTAGCTGCTCGTACAAACGACGCTAACGCAGTTATCAGCAACCTGAAAGCTGCTATCGCTGCTGATAAGGCTATGGCTAAAGAAGCTGCTATCGACCTGGAATTTGCAAAATATGCAACTAACAGCGAATTCGCTGCATTAGTTAAGTAATAACAAACTTATTCCATATATCCGAAAGGCCGCCTCTGTAAAAAAAGGCGGCCTTTTTGTTCTTACCAGGAAACGCATTTTCGTAAGAATTAAAACAGTGATTGCCATGAGGAAACTGATCTATTTTCCAATCGCCAGTCTGATGGCCGTAACAGGCAAATCGCGTCCGCAAAGGGAAACAAGCCGGTTAGGACCAACGTCCGCTTTTCACCATTTAGCCAAATATCTAAATAAATCCGACAAAAAATACATTTGCATATTTGCGACTTTGCTTACTTTTGGACATCCTAGAAAATAAGAAAAACACACATATGCAAAAACTAATGAAATCACTGATCGTCGCCTTTGCCTACATGAGCATGCCGATTATGGCACAAAAGACCGATCTGGTAAACCCGATCATCGGAACAAACGGGATGGGACATACATTTCCCGGCGCCTGCGCTCCGTTTGGTATCGTACAAGTAAGTCCTGATACCGATACCATTCCTCATAACATCGACGGTGTCTATCAGCCTCGCGCGTATGAATACTGTGCCGGCTACCAACATAAAGACAGTTCCATCGTCGGCTTCAGCCATACCCATTTCAGCGGAACGGGGCATTCCGACCTCGGTGATATTCTGCTGATGCCCTTCACCGGAAAATTGCAGATCAACCCTGGTACGGCTGATAATCCGGACAGCGGCTATCGTTCCCGATTCAGCCACGACACCGAAATATCCCGTCCAGGCTACTACGAAGTGTTGCTGACCGACGATCAGATCAAAGTGCAACTGACAGCAACCGAACGGACCGGTATTCATAAATACACCTATCCGGCCGATCAGAAGAAACAGCTGATACTCGACCTCAACCACGGTATCTACAATTACGATGGCAAGGTGTTATGGGCAAACCTCCGGGTCGAAAACGACACTTTGGTTACGGGCTACCGCATTACCAACGGATGGAGTCGCGTAAACTATACCTATTTTGCCATCTCGTTCTCCCAGCCGGTCACCCGTTACGGATATACAGACCGGGAAAAAGTCAACTATCCGGGTGGTTTCCGGCGTTTCAATACAGCAGAGAACTTCCCGGAGATCGGAGGACGTAAAGTTGTTTCCTATTTCGAGTTCAAAGAAGGAAGCGCTCCGCTCGAAATCAAAGTGGCTCTTTCGGCTGTCGGAACAGACGGAGCCGTAAAGAACCTGCAAGCAGAGGCTACCGGTAAATCGTTTGACACGATCCGCCAGGAAACGAATGGGAAATGGGAGAACGCACTGTCCGTCATCGATGCAGAGGGCAGTAACGACCAGCTATCCATGCTTTACACATCTTTGTACCATACGATGATCAACCCGTCCGTTTATATGGATGTAGACGGGAAATACCGAGGATCGACCACAACATCCACCAGGCCGAGGGCTTTACAAACTATACCGTATTTTCAGTCTGGGATACGTACCGGGCTTTACATCCGCTGTTCAACATCATCAAACGGGATGTCAGTACGAATCTTGTAAAGTCGATGCTCGCCCATTACAGCCAAAGCGTGCATCATCTGCTGCCGGTCTGGTCGCATATGGGTAACGAAAACTGGTGCATGATCGGCTATCACTCGGTTTCCGTCCTGGCCGATGCCATCACCAAAGGCTTGCCAATCGACAAGCAGGAAGCAGTCAAAGCGATGGTCAGCAGTTCAAACGTGCCTTATTATGATCATACGGATGAGTATAAACAATTAGGATATGTCCCTTTCGACCAATCCCCCACTTCCGCCTCCATCACGTTGGAGAATGCCTATGAAGACTGGACGGTCTATCACACCGCCCTTTTGCTGGGAGACAAACAGATTGCCGATACTTACAAGAAACGTGCCCTCTACTACCGGAACGTGTTCAAACCCGGTCTCGGTTTTGCCTGTCCGCGTTACAAAGACGGTAGCTGGAAAGAGGAGATCGATCTGCTCAGCACACACGGACAAGGTTTTATCGAGGGAAATGCCTGGAACTACTCTTTCTATGTTCCGCAGGCTCCGTCCGATCTGATTCGCCTGATGGGTGGAAACCGCAGTTTTATCAACAAGCTGGACTCCTTGTTTACCATGCATCTGCCGGATGAATTCTTCGCCCAGACCGGAGATGTGACACGAGAAGGCCTGCTCGGCACTTATGTCCACGGTAACGAACCGAGCCACCATATCCCTTATTTATATAGCTGGACTACCGAACCGTGGAAAACGCAATACTGGATTCGTGAAATCATGAACCGTATGTACCGCAACAATATCGACGGTTTATGCGGCAACGACGACTGCGGCCAGATGTCCGCCTGGTACATCTTCTCAGCCATGGGCTTTTATCCGGTATGCCCAGGAACCGATCAGTATGTGATCGGAGCTCCTTACCTGCCCTATATGCAGGTAAACCTGGAAAACGGAAAACATTTACAGTCAGAGCGGACAAGGTCAGTGACAAGAACCGCTACATCAAATCTGTCACCCTAAACGGTCAACCTTACAAAAAGGCATACATCACCCATCAGGACATCATGAACGGAGGGGAACTCGTCTTCCAAATGACTTCAAGCCCCAATAAGAGAAGGCAGTTCACAGCAGAGGAAAAGCCGTACTCATTAGTCGAATAAACACACAACACACCATGAAATCACTTATAATTAACTATCTCTCGATTCTTTTATGTGTACAGGCTTTCTTTGCCTGTGCACCCGATGTAAAAAAGACTCCCGAACGGACATTCCGGATCATTCATAACAACGATGGTTCCGACCTGTTAGGAAACCGCTGGTTCAAGTATCGTCCGCTTACGCTTGCCGACTTGGACTCCTGCGTCGATATGGTGGCGAACTCACAGGTCACGACCTATATGATGTGTTCCGGCAGCGATTTCTTCTATGTTCGTTCCAAATACGGCCATGTGATGGGAGACGATCTGAACGGAACGTTGGATTGCGGTTGCGACACAGCTCAATACAACTCTTTCCGAAAATACTACCGGAACCATCTGAACCTGGAAAAAGAGGGGACGGACTTGGTCGCTTATACATTAAAAAGGGCAAAGGAGAAGGGGATGGAAGCCTTCATCACTTACCGGATGAACGACTTGCATTTCAATGATACGACTACCCATTGTCCGATCTGGTACACCGATTTCTGGATTCAGCATCCGGAATACTGGCTGAACGACACGACACAAGGTTATAACAGCGGCGGGGCTTTTGACTTTGCCATAAAGGAAGTGCGCGACCGCAAATTGGCGATTATTTCCGAGCAATTGGAAAATTACGCCGACATAATCGACGGATACGATCTCGACTTCATGCGCTTTATCGTTTACTTCAAGTCTGGCACAGGGCCGCAGAACGCACCGCTGATGACACAGTTGGTGAAAGACATCCGTCAGAAAGTAGATGAAATTTCAGCCAAACAAGGCAGAAAGATCCTACTCTCCGCACGTGTGGCACCGACGGTCGAGCAAAACATGATGAAAGGACTGGATATACGCGAATGGCTACGCCTCGGATTGCTGGACTTTATCAGTACAGGTGTCCATTGGAGAGGCGATCCCGCCATGCCGGTAGCCAAGTTCAGGGAAGAAATGGGGAAAGACCTCAACATTCCGTTCTACAGTTCGATCGACGACGGAGGCTACCGCCCGCGGGAATTCTGGTCACACGGCATGCACAGGGGGATGTGTTCCCATATCCTCTCACAGGGGGCAGACGGGATCTACCTGTTCAATTATTATTTCGGCACGCTCAATACCGAACATGACGGAAACTGTATCTGGAAGACGGCGGCCAGGTTTGCCGGGTCATGATGCCGGAACTGCTTCAGGAATTAGGCTCGTTGGAAACTTTAAAAGACAGGAATAAGATATATGCACTGTCTGACGGGGCTGTCCAGTATAATATAAAGCCGGACTCTCCACTCCCGCTAAAAATAGGCAAGGGAGAAGAGAAAGAAGTCAATCTTTATATCGGCGATTCGGTAGAGGAAGGATATCCGGAAGAAGCAATCCTATTCATCCGCACCAGTCGGCCGGCATCCTGCCGGTTGACAGTAAACGGAAAAGCCGTTGAGAAAGAAATGCCGGCCTACACCCACCTATGCGATAGGGAACGAGGGCTGGAAAAAGAAGAAAAGGAATATGCCTTTATCCTACCCGACGAAGTTCTCAAACAGGGATACAACCGCATCGGGTTCCAGTCCGAAGATAACGATACATTCACTGTCAAACGGGTAGAGATAGCCCTCAAATATGGAGATGTGGAAACGCACGGGTATTTCTAAAGCCGTCTTTATCACGAAAAGAAAACAAAAACATACAGGTATTTACGGCCATTACTACCAGACCTTTACTTTTCGCCCTTGGTCAAAAGCCCTTTCGACACTTGTCAAAAATCTTTTCGACTAAGGGCGAAAACGTATTCGACCAAAGGCAAAAGGTTTATGACCAGGCTGTCTGACGACAGAAACATAGCTATCGTCACTTAAATAAGCCCAGTCTTTCCTAGTCGTATTCAGTAATTGCCAGATAAACCATCATTTGATTGGTTCAGTCTTTCTTAAACAGTTTTTTCCTTCTTATCCTGCTCCGAGGAAGGAAGGGGGAGTATTGTCTGTTCCGCTACATAAAAAAGCGGGGGGGATATGCACATTTTGCATTCCCTCCCCTTTTATGTGTTTCCCGTATCTCCCGTTCTATTTTTTTATCTTCGTAGACTTGTAAACGTGTATCTTTTCCTTCTTTCCGGCAGACGGTTCAACCACTTTGATCTTTGTAAATGCCCCGTTGTGCACATCGTCCAAGACGATAGCCGGACGATAGTCTTTCTTCAAAGCAGTCAGCTTCACATTCTTGAAAGTGACCCCATCGACATGGCGGACATAAAATCCCCAGGCAGGCAACTCCTTATGCTGAGAGAATTCAGGATAAGCTTTCGGCATTTCCGGAACTTTATCCAGTTCGTCCAGCCCAACTTTAGCATACAACGGGTTACCACCGCCCGGATAGACGATCTCGACATTCTCGATAGAGACATTCGTAATCTTGTTATCTTGCAAGCCGACAATGCCGGAAGGCGAGACATTACGCGGATTATCTTCCGTCGGCCCTTCGTAGTCATATCCTGCATCCGGTTTCGTTGCCGGGACTTCGGCATAAACATTCGAGATATGCACGTTGTCCATCCGGCTGCGACGTCCCTCACGACGTTCTCCCACGACCAAATAGATAGGATTTCCGGTATTGATGGAACGAAGGCTGTCCACCACTATATTCTCAACCAGTCCGCCATCAACCGCCTGGATCGTTATAGCCGAACGGAACGTGTCGAATATAGTATTGTTGATGATCTTTATGTTCTTGAAGCCACCAGTCGAAGCCGTACCGAACTTGATACCGCTTGCACTTGAACAAGCCGTATTGTTGCGGACCTCGATATTCTGGCAAATGGCATCGGCACTATGGGATTTCAGACAGATCGCATCGTCTGTCGCATCCACATAACAGTTTTGGATCAATGCGCCGTTACAGTCGACAATATCCATCCCGTCGTTATTCCAGTAAGCACGGCTATGCACCGTGATACCATCGATCAACAGGTTCTCGCACTGGTCATAGGTCTGCGTCCAGAAAGCCGGATTCATCATCGTCACACCTTTTATCTCCACATTCTTGCATTCGCGGAAATAGACCAGCTTCGGACGGTTGGCAACACGTCCCAACTGCAGCTTGTCCTTGATCACCCCTGAATAAACCTGGTTGATGAAGTTATTGGCAAGCTCACGTCCACGACCGTCGATCACCCCTTTGCCGGTGATACCGATATTATCCTGCTTATTCGCCAAGATCAAGCCGTACCAGGCATTCAGTTCCATATCATAATCATAAGGATTGGTGGAACCGACCAACACGGCACCCTCTCCCAAATGGATCGTCACATTTGACTTCAGATGAATACTGCCGGTCAAATAACGTCCGACAGTAAACACCAGACGTCCCCCCCCGCTCTCGGAAATAAAGTCGATCGCCTTTTGTATGGAACGGGTATTCATGGTCGTCCCATCCGACTTGATCCCGAACATAGTCATCTGGTAATCTTTTGCCCACACCGGCATCAGCATTCCTGCCAACAAGCACAGGATCATTATTTTTCTAATCACATTCATAATTCTTCAATTTCTTAATTTCAGCTTCTTAATTTTTTAATTCTTAATTCTTAATTTTTAATTCTATAAGCGGTTACCGGTCCGACCAATCCCGCCGGCTGCACAACATCCTGCCTCCGGGTCCACGCCTGAGCGATCTTATTATCCTTCAGCGTCTTCATATAGTTACCCATAACAGTTACTACATGTATCTCAACCGAATTCTCCCCCTGTTTCAACCGGGCTGAGACCGGATGGATACGGCGGCCATACCATTTGACACCACAACTCTGCCCGTTCACGAATACTTCCGACACGCCATGTACCAATCCGAGGTTGAGCACCATCCCGACAGGCGAAGAGACGTTGACTTTCTTTCTATAAACAATCGTTCCGCAGAAATTCACATAGTCCGTATCCTTTAAATCCTTCAGTTTGTCGAAATGAGTATTCTGCACCGTATTCTCACGGCTATGACGGAACTCCACATCCCAATCAGACGAAAGATCTTTCAAATCCTCACCGGAAACCGGAAGCGGCTTGTAATCATTTCCTCTCTTTTGCTTATCGAACACAATCAGGAGAGAGTCAGCCGGACCGAAGTCGAACAGGAAACTGTTGGCTGCATCCAGCGGCAACCGGTATCGTTCACCCGTTTCCAGATCCCACACCCAACCCTGACGTCCTTTTACTACCTCGTTGCTGAAGGAAATACGGGTCTGATGCGAATTATAGCGGTGTGCATAACTGAAAAAGAACATCTCTTCTTTGTTATCACCCTGATAACGGTTCTGCATCAGATAAGGATCAGGTTTTTCAATCGTCATATACGGTGTCAATCCATAGTCTTTCTGCACACCCTGATACCAACCGACAAAGTCTTTTTTCCGGTTTATGGAGCAGTATGAAACGCCCGTCCATCTGCTTCATCTTTTCCACCCATTCCTGCACTTCCTTATCATGCTTGTCATGCTCTTTCAGACCGACCGATTTATGCGGATAAGCCTCGATGCAGAAAAATACGCCCGCCTGAAGCCACAAAATCATACAATTTACGCGCGGTTGCCGGTTCCATACTCTCCACCTCGATCAGGAAAAGCGTTTTATATTTGCGGGGACCATAACACAGGTAACCACCTTTCATCTCGGCATCCCGGATGATCGATTCGGAAACATAGTCGCAACCGCTGCCGTTCTTATGGATCGCCTCCCATACCAATGTCTTATATTTCACATTGGTAGTAGCTGGGAACGGTTCGTTCTGCATTCCCAACGTGCTCCACATATCGGCTATCGGATGCAGGATCGCGATATCCGCATACATGGTTCCATGTTGCAGAGCGGAAGCCATACGGCCTTTATAAGCGGTATAATATTTGAAATACGGCCACCAGTTGTTATTTTCGTTATAATAAGCCCCGTAACGAATCCATCCGGGGAACGGAGCTTCTTTAGGAGAATAGTTGAAACCGTGGAAGATAGAATGCGTCACACCGGAGATAGCCGTCTGGTCACCTCCAATCTTCAACAACTCCAATGTCATATTGAACACGGTATAAGTATTGGTCATCTCCTCACAACTCACCAAGCGCTTTCCACGTAAGTGGGCAGCAGAAGACACATATTTATTAACCATCGTATAGGCACGCCCCCGACGATAATCCTCTTCCGACATCTCCTCGCCCAGACGATGCCTCAACCAGGTCATCGTCCAGGATTCACATTCGGGAATATCATAATCCAGACTGCTTTCGAGCGGGAAGAAACCACGCCCGTAGGCTTGTGCACGCGATTTCACATTCAACCCCTTACACCAGTCCAGGTAAGTCTGTGTAAAACGCTCGCGCAGCAGTTCGGCTTTCGTATATTCGAAGTCATAGCGTACACGCTGGATCGTATCGTCCAGTTCGGGAGTGAACCGGACCTTCGGCTCATAGGTCAACACATTCCCCATGCTGCCCATCTTAAATAGGATGAAGGGCAGATAGGGTTGCACGTCATATCCCCGGCGTTTCTTGAATTCTTCCGCCATATCATACGACCAGTTCGATCCTTCCAGTTCCATACTGTCGGTAAACAAGGAACGGATATTGCCGGACAACGGACCCAAACGGTTCTGAATCTTATCCGACATATTATTCAAATACTTCTGCACGGCCAGCTTGTTGAAATGGTTCAACACCGGTCCCGTAGCACCGGGAGCACCATTGATCACTTCGAGGAAACCGCGTATCTTGACCAAGGCAAACAAGACATATTTCCCATCAGGCACTTTGAACTTAAACGTTCCATCGACCTCCTTATCCATCAGATCGATAGCCTGGTCAAGACTGCCAAACGGCTCAGGAACCAGCTGCAGGGAAACCAGCTCCATCTTCTTTCCAAGAAAAGGAGAACTGATAGCAGGATCGGCCGCACAGAACAGACCGTCGCGAGAGACTTCATAGTCGATCGGACCACTCAGCTTTTCGGAATAGTTCACTACAACATCCGCCCGTTCATCTCCCTTCAAGAACTCCGCCCCGAACGGCCAGCCGGAACCGACAATCAGATCGCAGGTCATATCAAGCGACTTCGCCTCGTCAAAAGCCACCTTCAACATGTCAATCCATTCGTCGCTCAGCCAAGGTAACGACTTCTTTCCCAAATCGTCCGTGTCGTTGCCGGGAAATTTAACCGGATTGATCTCCACTCCTCCGATACCCGCCTCCTTCAATATATGCAGTTCACGTTTCAATTCATCCGCTTCTACTTTATCTCCGTTCCACCACCAACGGACAAACGGGCGGTAAATGGATTGTGGATCACGAAACAATTTATATAGCTCACCGGAACGCAAAACCGTCCCCTTCACCTCATCGGCTGCACTAACCGTACCCCATAGCGACATACGGCTACCGACGGCACAACCGGCTGTCCATAAAACACTCTGTTTGATAAAAAGATCTCCTCTGCATAGTTTTCTCCTCCTTCTTATTGATCGCTTGAGACAGCTTTGCCGTCTGGTGTTATACAATTTGTAAATATTAGATTACGGATGTCCCAGCACTCTCCAACGGATTCCCCGCCATATTAAAGTAGCAATCTGTCATCTTCACTCCGTCACAGCCGGAAATCGAGATTGCTTTCCGGTCCGATGCACCGGCATTCACAACGACTTTGTCGACTGTCACATTATGGCAGTCCTTATATATTTCGGCTACGTTCGCTGCATCCTGCAGGGTGACTTGTTCGATTTTCACATCCTCGCAGCCTTCCATGCAGATCAAAGCTGGTGCATAATCGGATACATTTCCTTCGATATGCCCTTTTTGCAATTGCTCTTCCACGCTTGCCCGCACAGCGATGCTACGGCCATCGATAATGCCTTTTCCACCGATACCGATATTCTTTTGCTTGTCTGCGTAAATAATCGCATTACATCCTCCAACCCCTTTAAAATCATAAACGGAGGGAACTGCAACCAAGACGGCTCCCTCTTCGATACGGATCGTCACATTCGACTTAAGTTCGATTGAACCAGTCAGATAACGGCCCACATAAAAAATAAGCCGGCCGCCTCCCTGTTCACTGATATAATCGACAGCTCGCTGGATAGAACGGGTATTGAGTGTCACTCCGTCCGATTTGATTCCAAACATCGCGACTTGGTAATCTTTAGCTGAAAGTCCCGCCACAAAGACCAAAAAGGCCTATCACACTTGCAAATAATTTATTTTTATTCATATCGTCTCACTTTTTTGTTTTTAATCCTATACATCCTTCCAGTCCGATATCGTACTCTCATTTTATCACTTTTGACTTATAAGGGAATATCTGTTTCTTTCCCTCGCCCTCCGGCTCGATAAACCGGACATCCTTGAATGTCACCTCCCCGGCATCATCCATCACGATAGCCGGACGGTAATCTTTTTCAAAGCCTTAAACGTCACATTATCAAAAGTGATTCCCTCGGCATGACGGATGTAGAAGCCCCAAGCCGGCAATTCCTTAAACTGCGAAAACTCCGGATAGGAAGTCGCCATTTCAGGAATACTGTCCAGCTCGGCCGGTGCCAATCCACGGTAAGCGTAGTAGGGATTACCACCTCCGGGAGAAACAATCTCGATATTCTGGAGTGTCACGTTCTGAATCTTATATTCCGGCAATCCAACAATGCTGGCGGGTGAGATATTGCGGGGAAGATCTTCGATCGGTCCTTCATAATTATATCCGGCATCCGGTTTGTCCATCGGGATCTCGGCATAGACATTCTTGATCGTAATATTCTTCATAATCGGTTTCTTCCCTGCACTCCAACGGTCACCGATACGGAGGTAGATCACATTTCCCGTATGAATGGAACGAACGCCATCTACTTCGATGTTTTCGATCAGAGCACCATCGACTGCTGCAAATGTTATGGCCGAACGATACGTATCATATATCTTGATGTTTTTCACTTTGAAGTTACGGAAACCACCTCTCGATACCGTCCCGAATTTCAAGCCACTGGCACTCGAACGTCCCACACAGTTCTCGACAACCACGTTCTGACACATGCTGTTCGCATCATGCGATTTAAAGCAAAGCGCATCATCCGCCGCATCGATAAAAGAGTTTTTCAGCACAACGCCGTCACAGTCTACCACATCGATACCGTCATTATTCCAATAGGATTTGCTATCCACGTGGATTCCGTCGACATAAAGATTCTTACACTGGTCGTATGTCTGGTTCCAGCTTGCCGGGTCCCGCAGGGTGATATCCTTGATTGTCACATTCTCGCATTCACGGAAATAGATGTTCTGCGGACGGTTCGTCTCGTTCGGACGGCCCAGTTTCAGTGGATCTTCGTAGATACCCCGCTGGATATAGTCCACCATATTGTTGGCTGTTTGAAAACCACGCCCGTTAATCGTCCCTTTCCCCGTTATACCAATATTCTGCTGCTTAACTGCGAAAATCATAGACATCCAACGAATATACGGATCTTTTTCGTAATCCCAAGGATTGGTCGATCCCAATAAAGTCGCTCCTTCTTCAAGATGGAGTGTCACGTTCGACTTCAGGTAAATCGTCCCAGTCTGATAATTACCCGCAGTAAAGACCAAGCGCCCCCCGCCTTGTGCATTCACAAAGTCGATTCCTTTCTGAATGGAACTCGTGTTCAATGTCTTACCATCCGCTTTCACACCGAAATCCGTGGCATAATAATCTTTGGCCGACAAGTGCAGTCCACACATCAAACCTAGGCAAAGAGAGAAAAATCTGTATCTGTTCATCATAATACGGTATTTACAAAAAATAAGATTAATCCATGTTCCCATGTGTCTTTCACAATGGACAAAAAATATTCACCCTCGCACAAATTTTATCTATGCTTTTGATATTTATAATTAAAAATTTGATACATCTTTGCAGAGTGCTATCATAAACAGAATGAGCCATGAAACAATTATTATTATCTTTATTGACCTTCTTTCTCTACATCGGATGCACAGAAAATAGAGTCGCATCTAAACTCGGAAATACCTATCCGGATATATTTCCGGATTATAAAGGAATAAGTATCCCCATCAATATTGCACCTTTAAACTTTACTGTCAGAAATTCCTCTCATATAAAAGCTGTTTTTTTCCAACAATAACCAACCATTATTCAGCATCGAAGGGAAAAACAAAATCGATATACCCTTAAAGAAATGGCAACATATGTTATCCGATAATACTGGCAAGCAAATAGATATATCCATATCCGTATGGAATGAATCTTATCCGGAAGGTATACAATACAAATCTTTTCCTGTTTATATTACAACAGACTCTATCGACCCTTATATTGCCTACCGATTAATCGAACCGGGTTATGAATCTTGGCATGAAATGGATATCCGCCAAAGAGCTTTAAACTGTTTTAAAGAGGATATTATCATATCCAGCAATATGAATGAAAAAGGATGTGTCAATTGCCACTCATTCTGCAATTATTCCCCTACAGAGTTCATGTTTCATGCACGGACTTCTCCGGGAGGGACAATCATTATTAAAAATAACCAGCCTACCAAAGTGCAATTATCGCAACTCGGATCATCCAAAAAAGGAACTTATCCCCACTGGCATCCATCTGGCAAATATATCATTTTTTCAACCAATACCACCCGTCAGTCTTTTTATAGCCGAAACCCGAACCTAATAGAAGTCTACGATCTGGAATCAGACCTGGTCTTATATGATTTGGTCCATAACACAGTCATAACGGATCCCCGTTTCAACGGTCCGGCATCTTTCGAAACATTTCCAGCGTGGGCTCCTGACGGGAAACGCCTATATTACTGCACAGCTCCTGCCAGACAATTGCCCAAGAAGTTGAAAGAGATTAAATACTCTATTTGCAGTGTCTCCTTTAACCCGGACAACGGTTCTTTCGGAGAGACAATCGACACGATCTATACGGCACACAATAAAAGCGCTTCATTCCCCCGTATCTCACCAGATAACCAATATCTGCTTTTCACCGAATCGGATTATGCAACTTTCCCGATCTGGCATAAGGAAGCGGATCTGAAAATGATATCTTTACAAGGTTCTGCCCCCGTGGATACCGATATCTTAAACAGCACAGACGTGGAAAGCTATCACTCCTGGTCTTCAAACGGAAGATGGATCATATTCAGCAGCCGACGCCTAGACGGGCTTTACACCCGTTTCTTTATCGCCCACCTAAATGAGAACGGAAAGTTCAGTAAACCGTTCCTACTCCCGCAGAAAGATCCTGACGAGAACAACCTCCGAATGAAATCATTCAACATTCCGGAATTTATCAAGGATAAAATCACAATCACCAGATCTCAGCTGGATCATACCGTAACCGATTAAAACGTACATAAAAATGAAAAAAGGAAACATCATACTTCTGGTCCTGTCAAGTATTTATACACTCGTTATCGAATATATGTTCTATCCCGAATATATTCGTTATCAGGAGGCAGGCGGATTATTCCTGATGACAAACGACTACCTGCAAGGTTATCTACTTGCTCCAACCGGATGGAACAGTCTGATAACGAACTTTTTGTCTCAGTTCTACCATTCGCTCTCACTGGGACTTTTCGTGGAAACAGGTTTACTTTTAATTACCGCAGTCATCCTCCTCCTCTACTTAAGGCAATGGAAAGCAGCACTGCACGGATGGATAATCACCGTACCGATCATCATGTTCTGCATCTATCAATATGCCTGGAACTTATCCGCACTATTACAATACAATCTATTCCTTTTGACACTCGTTTTTTATCTTTTCATCCAGAACAAAGTAATACGCTATACCAGCGCTTTGATCGCTATTCCTTTCTTATATCTTCTTTTTACCGGAAAACTGCTTACTTTTATTGTATCTGTATGGAATTGTTTTCGGACGAATTTTCTTCAAACAAAAAGGCTTCCCTATGTTACCGGTTATAAATCTGGTACTTGTTGCCGTATGGCCTCTGTTATGGCAAAACTTTGTTTTTTACACCCCGGTCAATCAGCTGTACACATTCATTAATCCTGAATATGGAATGCGATATATTTACGTATACTATGCCTTGTTCCTAATTCCGCTCTGCTCTGTTTTCCTCTCCGGCAGAAAAGAAAACCGCTATATCTCTATCGCATTCCCCCTTCTCTTAATCGCATTCAGTTGTTACAGCATTTATTCTTCCCCCAACCGGGAAAGGGAGAAACGCCTGGCTGTACAACGGTATGCGGAAGAACAACAATGGGATCGGGTACTACAAACGATCCATACCAGTAACAGCAGCGAAGCCTACTATCATCCTTACCTGATGCTTGCCCTTAATGAAAAAGGTATCCTGCCGGAGCAACTCTTCCACTATCCAGTACAGTCAGCAGACCGCATTTATTTTCCGGCAAACGAATTGGGCGGAGCCAATTTTAACAGCCTTTTCGCCTATGCTCTCGGACTGAAACACGAAGCTCTCCACCAACTTGCACAAGCCAATGCCATGTCTCCACAAGGTCTTTCTTTCTCCCGGCTCAGAAGATTGATTGATTGGCAAACAGAATCCGGAAATCTTCCCTGGCCCAGAAATATATGGACATCTTACAAACCTCCACCTGTCACAATCAATGGATAAAAGAACGAACCGAACGGATCTCCAAGTCCCTAACAACTTCCGAAGAAGCATACAAGGAAGATTTCATTATCGACGCATCTTCCCCCCTCATTCTTCTGACACAAGCGATAAAAGCCGATACAACCAACCGTAAAGCACTCGACTATTTGTTATGCGGCGTCCTTTTGGATAAAGACTTGAAAGGCTTCTATAATTTATTCCAGCAATACTTTCCACAAGGTGAAGCGATACCGATTCATTATCAGGAAGCTCTGTTAGTGGTCGACCTCATGTTTCCTCATTTGGATGCCACCCGCAACTACCCAGTCACCCCAACCTGCAGGCTGGCTTTCGAAGACTTCGGCGTACTGATGTCACAGCGTCCGAATACGGATCATGTACTCCGGCAAAAATACGGAAACACCTATTGGTATTATGGATTTATCCGTACCGCCTAAACTCGACACAAAATAAAAGCCCGGAAGCATTTCTGCATCCAGGCTTTCTATTTTTATACAGATAGATTTAATCAATAACCTTCATTCTGCGGGAAGTTAGCCCCAGAGTTAGCTTCGATTACCTGTAATGGTATTGATATTGCCATTGATAATCCTGAATATTGGGACCTGCATCCTTCAATTCGTTTGTAGCTGCCGGGAAACGATATCCATATTTGCGGGTACGCTGTACCAACACCGGATTTTCTTTTGTCGACAGACGAGAGAGTGTTACTGCACGATGTTCTTCGCCATACAATTCACGGGCACGCTCATCCAGAATATAGTCAATCGTCACATCAGCAGCCGTACACAATGGAGCTTTGGCGCGGGCACGAACAACATTGATAGCATCTGCCGCACTTGCTTTATCTCCTTTATTCAAATATGCTTCTGCCAACAACAGATAAGTTTCAGCCAGACGAATTACATACCAATCCGGATCATATCGGCGATAGTCGCCATCCACATGCTTATCCGTACCGAACTTCCAGATACGCGGGAAAAGAGTGACCGTATCATTAGCCGTGATTTTATAAAGATCGGCATCCGGATCACCGGACGCTTTTTAGATTCATATAAAGCCTTCGCCTCATCAATGGCCTGCCTCCATGGCTTACCTCCCGACTGATATAGATTACGTTGAATCATCTCTTCAGAGCCACGGACATCACTTCCACAATTATTCCATAGATCACCTAAGAACCATTCGGTCGGATGGCAAGTTCCACCGCCACCATACCCCGTCGAGTCGGTTGCTACATTCGACTTATTCTTATTCGCATCATAATCCGCTTTACTATTTGTAAAAGTTACAGCCCCCAACCAAATATCTGAATAACGTCACCATTTGACAAAGTCCTTTTCTTGTCCACATTATAGAAATTAGAGACAAAAGCCTGTTCGATATGGCATTTTGCAGGAGCAGATCCCCAACTTACAACACCACCGCCACCAGTATTACTGATGCGTCCTTCATAATCATATTGAGCTACCCAGATTGCTTCTTTATTTCCTTCCTGATAATTAAAATTACCCATACGGAACAGATCCCAATAAGAGCTATGAGGATTGCCATAACGGTCCGTTGCCTCACCAGCCCGTGTTCCGAAACGTTCGGTCATCAGATGGTAATCTCCGTCTGTTCCATCAATTACACGTTTTGCCGCCGCAATCGCCTTATCATAGTCACCGATACAGATAGACATTTCAGCTAACATATGGTCTGCAGCCGCTTTTTACGATACGGCCATTTTTCGTCGTTGTCAACGGTAAATTCTGAGCTGCCCATTCAAAATCCGCGGCACACTGTTTCCAAACATCCATACGGGGAGAACGTTCATAATCTACTTTTTGCAGAGCGAGCCGGTTCCAATATAATAGGAGTGTCACCGTACATACCGGCTAAACAACGATGAGCCCACGCACGGAAAAAGATCGCTTCCGCCTAATCTCATTTCTTTGAGTCTCGCTATCCCATTTGATATCCCGAGTATCGATAGCATCGATAATTATATTCGATTGTTGGATTATTTGACACAAATTATCGTACCAGTGACGTGAATATCCCGGTTCGTCAGGAGTAAATGTCTTCCAGTTACTTGTAATATAATTTTGGTCTGTTGCAGCAAAGGTGTCCAGTCCCATGCCTGTCATAAAATAGTTATGATTACCCCATACACCAAAAAACAAATACTGGATGCGCCCATGCAGAAAACCGATTGCCATGTCCAATTCCTCAGGTGTATTATACGAAGTCGAAGACGTATATTCATATGACTTTTCTTCTAGAAAATCATTGTCACAGCTAACCAATCCACATAGGGACAAAGAGCCAACAACCGTTCCTAACAATATATTTTTAATTTTCATATCCGTTCAATTTTTTAGAATGTTATATTAGCACCAATTGTAAGTGTCCGATAAGCAGGCTTGCTTCCATAACGGCTACTACCAGGACCGGCAGCAATCGTACCACCTGTTTCAGGATCCAGACCAGACCAGCCGGTAATTGTGAATAAGTCCGTACCACTCAGATAAAGACGCAAATTCTGAATATTGGCTTTCTTTACCACGGCTGATCGAAAGTATAGGAAAGACTCAAATCTTTCAGTTTCAGATACTGACGTTGTGACCAAAAATAATAGGAATAAGTATTTACATAGCCCAAGCGCGGATGCTCGTTTGTTGGATTATTTTCGCTCCATGGAGCAACTTTCAACTGAGCACCTGATGTCGTTGCCGTATTATGGTAATTACCAAACGGATCACTACCGATAAAATGAGAACTGTTACCTGCATCCCAACGGAAGTTAAAATACAAAGAGAAGTTCTTCCAACTTAACGTATTGCTAAAATTGATCGTGAACAATGGGTCCATATCTCCAATACAGTGACGGTCATCCGTACTGATCTTACCATCACCGTTATAATCCAGGAACTTGATGTCACCAGGTACAGCATCCGGCTGAATCTTATTACCATTCGCGTCTACATAGCTATCAATCTCAGCCTGAGATTGGAAGATACCTAACATTTTCAAATCCCATGCAGCATTGATCGACTCGCCTATAACCAACGCACGAGCAGTTTCGTAACCATTTGTTGTCGCATTACCCGTATCGTTCGCTTCCTTGCCATTAGCATCCTTGCCAAAAAGGTGAACAATCTTGTTCTTGTTACGATAAAAAGTCAATCCGCTTTCCCAACGGAAATTATCTTTACCGTCTCCATTTATATTAACCGTATTCAAAGATAGTTCGACACCGCGGTTCATCACCTCACCCGCATTAAACTTTGCTTCCGAGAAACCAGTCATATAAGGCAATGAACGGTTCAACAACATATCATTTGTCTTTGATTTATAAACATCGATAGAACCAGAAATGCGTCCGTCCAAGAATCCGAAATCAAGACCGAAGTTTCCTGTTTTAGTTGTCGCCCAAGTCAATTCCTCATTTGCCAACGAATTCTGATAGATATACAAAGAAGATGCATCATACCAAGTATAACCGGAAGCGACTGTAGCCAATGTAGCATAGGCTTCGATACTCTGATTACCGGTCAAACCATAGGATCCTCTCAGCTTTAAGAAACTCAATCCCGGAATTACATTCTGCATAAAATCTTCCTGGGACAATGTCCAAGCTGCAGACACACCTGGGAAGTTAGCCCATTTACTACCTTTTGCAAATCCAGAGAAACCATCACGACGGAAGTTCGCCGTCAGATAATACTTGTTTGCATAGTTATAATTGACACGAGCCATATAACCGACATTCTGCCATTCCTTCAATGTCTTGTTAATCTGCTGAGTCGTTGCCAAATTTTGTCCGTACGAGCCTAATACAGTCGGCAGTTTGAAACCACTATAAGCAGTCTTCAACTGATTCTGATGAGTGGCGTCACGCGTATAACCGAGCATTGCATCCAAATGATTCTTTCCGAAATCTTTCGTATAAGTGAACACATTGTCCATTGTCCACGCATAAGTCTGGTTAATCTCCGATTTACCATTTGCCTCCGCCGTATACTTATACGGATCAGCCAATTCCTCAACTTTTCTCGTATCCAAGAAATACTGGGGATTTACAAACATATCAACATTGTTCGTATTTTTACAGCATTCATGGTAAACTTATAGCTCAGACCTTTTACAAACGGGAAATCGATCTGTACAAATCCTGTTCCATTTAGGTTATCATATTTCTTCTCACGATCTGTCCACAAATAGGAAGTAGTTTCGGAAGAACTCCAAAACGGGCTGGCGACATTTCCATTTGCATATCTTTCATACCAATCAGTATAGCCATCATAACGTACATACTTATGGCTATAGGGCGACAGCCATGTTGCAGACTGAATATTTGCGATCTGACCAGGATTAGAGGCATTATAATAAGATGCGCGCATACCGACCGTCAACCAGTCTGTAACTTTTGCGTCCATTTTAGCCATAAAAGTCAGCTTTTTATAGTCATCGCCAACAATCAGACCATCCTGTTTCATATAACCGGCCGACAAATAATAATTCACTTTATCGGAAGCATTTCCTGAAATACTCAGATTATAATTCTGAATCTGCGCATTTTGAGAGACCTCATCAATCCAATCAACCCAACCACCAGCATTGTAAACTTCCAGTTCCTCAGCATTCAATAGCTGTGCGGGGTCCAAACCTACGCTCGGATCAATCGAACCGGCAGCAATCATCGCTTCACGACGACGATTCAAAAATTCATTTTGATCCGTTACCATCTGAGGCTTTCTTGTCCAACTCTGAATTCCGTAATAAGCATCCAAATTAACCGTAGGTTTGGAAGAACGACCACGCTTTGTTGTAATAATAATTACACCATTTGCAGAGCGTGAACCGTAGATGGCAGCAGAACTGGCATCTTTCAGAACATCAATGGATTCAACATCCGTCATGGCAATTTCGTTGATACTACCATTAAAGATAGAACCATCGACAACCAACAACGGCTTGTTCAAGCTTGCCTCCGAAGGACCTGTAATAATAGAATTCATACCACGAATCGTCATTGAAGCCGTATTATCACCACCGGCATCTGTTGTCGGGGAATAATTAAAACCCGGAATCTTGCTTGACAACGCAACTAAAGCATTCACGTTTGCCAACTGCGTCAACGGAGAATCATCCAATTTAACACTAGAAATAGAGCCTGCCAAATCTTTTTTTTACGGGATGTACCATAACCAACCACCACAACCTCATCCAATGCCATATTATCTTCCTGCAATTTCACAGTTAAATTTTTGGTATTTCCTACTTTTATTTCTTGTGTCTGAAACCGACATAAGAAAATACCAATACGGCATTACTGCTACCCGGAACATCTGGAATCGTAAACCTTCCATCACCATCGGTTAATGTACCGATAGTTGTTCCCTTACCATCACATTTACGCCTGGAAGTTCAAGCCCTCCTGCATCAACCACTTTTCCTGAAATAGAAATCTGGGCAAATGCTTGCAATCCTATACATAGGAAACATAGCAAAAATAGAATTCGATTTCTCATAATCTCCAAACTTATTAGGTTAAACGATATTTATTTTCACAAATGTCTGCCTTTATTATCTTTATAATCATGAAAAAATGATATTTTTCCCTTGCTTTTTGACAGATGTAATAAATTTAATATCTTTGTAAACAGAGATAAATGTAATCTCTCAAGCGAGAAACATTTTATTCTGAAATACTCAAAATAATCACCAAATGGATTTTGATCGCAGTAAACATAATGTCATAAAGTACTTACCGACAAACAATGATGAGAACATCTGGGGAATGTCTATTAGCGGCATAGGATTTCAGTCTATTGATCCAAAAGGCAGTTATCCCCTTAAAGGTCACCCAATCGGATATACATTTAATCCCGACCGGGGCAGAATTATTGACGAGTTCGCCCTGGTATATATTGTAAAAGGAGAAGGAACTTTTGCTTCCATCAACTGCTTTGAAAAGAAAATATCAAAAGGAGACGCATTCTTTATTTTCCCCGGACAATGGCATAGCTACCAACCTATCGCCAATATAGGTTGGGATGAATATTACGTAACCTTTCAAGGTGATTATTTTGAAAAATTATTAAACGGAATTATTAATCGCGCAAATCCCATATTTCATATCGGCATGAATGACCAAATCGTCAAGCATTTCGGGGAAATGCTTGACTGTGCCAGGGCACAGAAATCCGGGTTCCAAGCTGTTTTGGCGGGAATTACGATGCATACGATCGGCTTGATCTATTCGATCAACAAAAATCAGGATTATGGATCGGTTTCTATGCAGAAGATACAGGAAGCATGCGTATTGATGCGGGAAAACATTTACGACAAGTTTACACCGGAAGATATCGCCGAATCCATCAACATGAGCTATTCCAATTTCAGGAAATCATTCAAGCAATACACTGGGATCGCTCCCCATCAATACATGCTGCAACTGAAGCTCAGCAAGATCAAAGATTTACTGAGCAGTACGGAAATGTCGATCCAAGACATCGCAATGAAGCTCAATTTTGAATCGGCCGACTATTTTTCTTACTTTTTCAGGAGCAAAACAGGCATAAACCCACTCTCCTACCGAAAAGAAATCGAAAAGCAGCGGGAAAAAGCCAAGAAGAACTCACACTAAAAGAAGCCCTCAATCAGAAACCCCGTCCAAACTTATGCCATAGCTGTCCTTCCATTTCCTCCCAACAACGCAAAGTCGAATAGATAAAATCGAAGGAATAACGGGTAAGATAAGCTTGGGCTTCATCTTTCTTGCCTTCCCGAATAAGGGCCGATACCTTGTTTTCTATCAGAGGCATTTCGTCGGCAGCCTTCTGCTCGAAAGAGAGGACGGCAGGCTCGATTAATTTACGACCATGCCCCCAACTCACTTGCGCCAAACGGTTTGTACGTCGATAGGTCCAAAGGGCGGCATCAGGACGATATCGTTTATGCCCGCATACCTTAAAGCTTTCAGGGACATCCGTCATTCCGGCAAATAACGGGACACGGGGACTTTCACCCGGATTATCTTCCGACCACCAACAAACGCCTCCAACCTCGTCCGGTAACCAATCTCGGCACTGGATCACAAACGAATAAGCACACCAGACAACCGATATCGTCCGCTGTTTCTCTATCTTCTTTTCACCACGCCCGGCATTCATGAATTCAAACATATCATTCGTCATCCAGTTTTTGTGCCAACGGGCTTTTTATATATCGTATCGCGCTCGGTTCCATCTTTATCCTTGATTTTCTTCGTAACCATCATGTCTTTTGTCATATCCCATTCTGTTCCCTCATATGTTTCACGCAGCAGACGGTTCATATCCGCCAAAGAAACATTCTGTTCGGGCTTGACAGACAAAGGTAACTCCTCCATGTCCATCGTCAGGTTCAAAGAAGGAGCCAGCGTTTTCAAAACAAAAAAATCCCGGATGGTAAAAGGCTTCTTCCCCGTTTCATGGATTACTTTCCAGAACTTGAAAGGCTCTTTCCCGTCCCAATACCTAACTTCCGTGCTTTCTCCTTCAGTCCTTCACTATACCTATAATTATCCTTATCCCCGAAATTGACATCGGAAATACGAGGTGTATTAGCCGAAACCGTCACATGGTCGTCCGGTATGCGCCGGGCAACCCATAAAGCCCCCCATATCTTCCGAACCTGCACCCGTAATCTCGAAAAACCAGAGTTCCCTCTTATCGGCAACCGTCAGGCATTCCCCTCCATCACGATAGCCATATTGTTCTGCCAAACGTCCCATCAGCAAGACCGCCTCGCGTGCCGTACTGCAACGTTGCAAAGCAATCCCCTGCAAATCCTCAATATGGAACAAGCCTTTGGGATTACGCAGCTCCTTACGTCCCACGATAGTCGTTTCTCCCATCGCCAGCTGTTTCTCGTTCATACAAGGATAACCGGTATTCAGATAAGCAAATGTATAAGGAACCTGTGGGATAGAACCTTTCAGTTTCACACCCAAACGGTCGTTTTTGCTTTCCGTATGACGGAGATCCCAATAAAGATCGAGTTTTGCGGTGTCCGGCCAGTTTTGGGCAGGCACAACCTCCATCCAAGTACGAGAAGTCCCGTCACACGTCTGCGATGTCATGACCGAACCATCAGTCGTCGCCAATTTGCCAGCAGCAATACTCGTACAGCTTTCGTTCGGATTCGTTAATTCTACTACGCGCTCCTGAGCAAAGAGAGACACCACAGCACAACAAAGGCATATGAACGCTGTATATACTTTTTTCTTCATTTTCCTTTAAAGTTTTTTTTACTTAATAGGACAAAAATAATCAGTATACGCAAATGCCTCCCCTTATTTTTTTTGATATTATTCATTATTAATTTGACAATCAACAACCGTACCACGTTTGAATACGATTTACAAACTGCCCTCCCGATATAAATAGGATTAGTAGTGCATGTATTTGGAATTAAAACAAAAAAGCCGATAACGCAAGTCCAAGTATGATTTGCATTATCGGCGCGATTATGTTGTGATAGCTTTTATCTTCCCTGGCGCTTACGTTCAAGTTCGTCAAGGATGATTTTGCGCATACGCATGCTGTTCGGGGTGATTTCTACATATTCATCGCCTTTGATATATTCCAAAGCATCTTCCAGGCTGAACACCGTAGGAGGAGCCAAAGACACTTTATCATCCGAACCGGAAGCACGCATATTCGTCAGCTTCTTCGACTTCGTCACGTTAACCACCAAGTCATTGTCTTTCGTATGCTCGCCAACAACCTGTCCGGCATACACCTCATCGCCTGGAGCAATAAAGAAACGTCCACGGGATTGCAAGTTATTCAAAGCATAAGCATAGGCAGTACCTGTTTCCATCGCGATGATAGAACCATTCGTACGGCGTTCGATCTCTCCCTTCCACGGCTGGTATTCGAGGAAACGGTGTGCCATGATCGCCTCACCGGCCGATGCAGTCAAAACAGCATTGTTCAAACCGATAATACCACGGGAAGGAATCGTGAATTCCAAATGCATACGGTCGTTCTTGCTTTCCATCATCGTCATTTCACCCTTGCGCTTGGTTACCATATCGATGATACGGCTGGAACATTCTTCCGGCAGATTGACCGTCAACTGTTCGACCGGTTCGCATTTCTCACCGTCGATTTCCTTGATAATGACCTGCGGCTGACCAACCTGCAACTCGTAACCTTCACGACGCATGGTTTCGATCAGGACAGACAAGTGGAGAACACCGCGTCCATACACCAACCAAGAATCGGCAGAATCTGTCGGAACCACTCGCAAGGCAAGGTTCTTGTCCAGTTCTTTCATCAAACGATCATATATATGGCGAGATGTCACGAACTTGCCGTCTTTCCCGAAAAACGGAGAGTTATTGATCGTAAACAACATAGACATCGTCGGTTCGTCGATAGCGATCGTCGGCAGTGGTTCCGGATCATTGGCATCGGCAATCGTCTCACCGATTTCAAAACCTTCCACACCGATAATCGCACAGATATCACCGGACTGGACAGCATCTACTTTCGTACGCCCCAGCCCTTCGAACACGTCGATTTCCTTGATCTTCGATTTCACCATCGATCCGTCACGCTTGCAAAGCATGATCTCCTGCCCTTCGCGCAGTTCGCCACGATGCACGCGCCCCACAGCGATACGGCCTACATACTTGGAATAGTCCAACGAAGTGATCAACATCTGGGAAGAGCCTTCCAATACCTGGGGTTCCGGAATATACTGGATGATAGCATCCAGCAAAGCAGTAATATCTTCCTTCGGCTCTTTCCAATCTTCCGACATCCAACCCTGCTTGGCAGAACCGTAGATCGTCGGGAAGTCGAGCTGTTCCTCCGTTGCATCAAGACTGAACATCAGGTCGAACACCATTTCCTGCACCTCTTCCGGACGACAATTCGGCTTGTCTACCTTATTAATGACCACAATCGGTTTCAAGCCTAACTGGATAGCCTTCTGAAGCACGAAACGAGTCTGCGGCATCGGGCCTTCGAAAGCATCGACCAGCAACAAGCAACCGTCAGCCATGTTCAATACGCGTTCCACTTCACCTCCGAAGTCGGCGTGTCCCGGAGTATCGATAATGTTGATTTTATAACCTTTATAATTAATAGATACATTTTTGGCAAGGATCGTAATCCCTCGTTCGCGTTCCAGGTCATTATTGTCCAGGAACTGATCCGGCTCTGCCTGTCCTTCACGGAAAAGCTTACCGGCTAATAACATCTTATCCACGAGCGTTGTCTTACCGTGGTCTACGTGCGCGATAATCGCGATGTTTCTAATCTTTTGCATTGAAAACTAATTTATTGGCCGCAAAATTACAATAAATTTGCGAGAAGTATATGACATTGACACTTCAAAATAAAAAAAGATACATAAAAAGATTTGTCAATCAAAAATGAATCCCTACCTTTGTCCCCGCTTAGATAACATAGTATTAATTTATTAAAGTACACAAGAATCATGTTTTTAGATTCAGCAAAGAAAAAAGAGATTTTCGAAAAGTATGGCAAGTCTGCAACCAACACAGGTTCTGCAGAAAGCCAGATCGCACTGTTCACAGTTCGTATCGCACATTTGACTGAACACTTGAAGGCTAATCACAAAGACCATAGCTCTGAAAGAGCTCTGAAAATGTTGGTAGGTAAACGTCGTCGTTTACTGGATTACCTGATCAAGGTTGATATCGAAAGATATCGTGCTATCATCAAAGAGCTTGGTATCAGAAAGTAAAAACAATTTCTTCGCAAGAAGTTCAAAAGGATGGTCTCCACGGGGTCATCCTTTTTTCTTTACCTAATACCTTTGTTTAATGAAAATTTAATGTAATTTTGCGCCGTTCTGTTACAAATTAAAAGATTCAATAAACAATAAACATATAATGCTCATGGGAAACAACAAAATCATAGGAGCTAAAATCAAAAGTATCCGTGAATCCAAACAACTTTCCACCCAGGAAGTATCCGAACGCTCAGGTCTGAGTATCGAACAAATAGAACGTATCGAGGGCAATATAGACTTTCCGTCTCTCGCCCCGCTAATCAAGATAGCCCGCGTATTAGGCGTACGCCTGGGCACATTCCTGGACGATCAGTCCGAACTGGGCCCCGTCATTTGCCGCAAGAAAGATAGCAACGACACAAACAGCATCGGTTTCAGCAACAACGACAGCAGCAAGGCACGCAAACACATGGAATACCATTCGCTGTCACAAGACAAGTCGGGCCGCCATATGGAACCGTTCCTGATCGATGTCGCTCCAAGCGAAGAAGGGGTGGATTTCGTCCTCTCCACACACGAAGGGGAAGAATTCATCTATGTACTGGAAGGCATCCTCGAAATCAACTATGGCAAGAATACCTATATCCTGGAAGAAGGCGACAGCATCTACTACGATTCTATCGTCGCCCACCATGTACATGCCGCTGCCGACAATACGGCGAAAATCCTCGGAGTCATCTACACCCCTATTAATCTGCAGCTTCTATGGACATTCAATTACAAGATAAGACGCTCGGCCAGTGGATGGAACATTGGGCCGAGACGACACCCGACAAGGAATATCTGGTATATTCCGACCGCGACCTCCGTTTCACCTGGAAGGAATTCAACGAACGTGTAGACCGGATGGCGAAAGGCATGCTTTCGATCGGGATCAAACATGGCACGCATGTCGGCATCTGGGCGACCAATGTCCCCGACTGGCTTACATTCCTGTATGCTGCCGCCAAGATCGGAGCAGTGGCCGTTACCGTCAATACCAACTACAAGCAGAGCGAACTGGAATTCCTGGTCGAAAACGCGGATATCCATACATTATGCATTACCGACGGCGTGTTCGACGGAAGTTATGTCGACATGGTATATACCATGTTGCCCGAACTGAAGGAATCACAACGTGGCTACCTGAAAAGCAAACGTTTCCCGGTTCTGAAGAATGTAGTTTACATCGGGCAGGAGAAATACAGAGGAATGTACAACACTCCCGAACTGCTGCTTTTAGGCGAAAACGTCAGTGACGAGACACTGTTGGAAGCCAAAAAGCTGGTGACCCCGCACGACGTCGTGAACATGCAATATACATCCGGCACGACCGGCTTTCCCAAAGGGGTCATGCTGACGCACTATAACATTGCCAACAACGGATTGTTGACAGGAGAACACATGAAATTCACGGCAGACGACAAACTATGCTGCTGCGTACCTCTGTTCCACTGCTTCGGTGTCGTGCTCGCCTCCATGAACGTCTTGACGCATGGATGCACACAAGTCATGGTCGAAAAATTCGATCCGCTGGTCGTACTCGCCTCCATCCACAAGGAACGGTGCACGGCCCTTTATGGCGTTCCGACCATGTTCATCGCCGAGCTCAATCACCCGATGTTCAGCATGTTCGACCTGACCTCCCTCCGCACCGGCATCATGGCAGGCTCCCTTTGCCCTGTGGAACTGATGAAACAGGTGGAAGAAAAATGTTCATGCGTGTGACCAGCGTATACGGGTTGACGGAAGCATCGCCCGGCATGACACATTCGCGCATCGACGATCCGGCGGAAGTCCGCTACAATACGGTAGGCCGTGATTACGAATTCACCGAAGTCCGCGTGATCGATCCGGAAACGGGCGAAGAATGTCCGGTAGGCGTACAAGGTGAAATGTGCAACCGAGGTTACAACACCATGAAAGGCTATTACAACAACCCGGCCGCGACAGCCGAAGTCATCGATAAAGACGGCTTCCTGCACAGTGGCGACCTGGGCGTGAAAGACGAAAATGGCAACTACCGCATCACCGGACGCATCAAGGACATGATTATCCGGGGAGGAGAAAACATCTACCCCCGTGAGCTGGAGGAATTCCTCTATCACCTGAAAGGCGTGAAAGATGTGCAGGTCGCTGCCGTTCCTCCAAGAAATACGGGGAGGAAGTGGGAGCCTTTATCATCCTGCACGAAGGCGTCACCATGACGGAAGATATCGTCAAGGACTTCTGCCGCGGGAAGATCGCCCGGCATAAGATCCCGAAGTATATATTCTTTGTCGACACCTACCCCATGACCGGTAGCGGAAAGATCCAGAAGTTCAAACTGAAGGATTTAGGATTGAAGTTATTGGCCGACCAGGGAATCACTCCGGTATGATTTTTTTACTACCTTTGCAGCATTAACATTTTAGTATCAATTTATGTCACAATTATTTCCAACTAATCTGCCTTATAAAGTGGCAGATATGAGTTTGGCTGAATTCGGTCGTAAAGAAATCGAGATCGCCGAACACGAAATGCCGGGACTTATGGCACTTCGCAAGAAGTACGCCGATCAGAAACCTCTGAAAGGAGCTCGTATCACCGGCTCACTGCACATGACGATTCAGACCGCAGTGTTAATCGAAACATTAGTTGCGTTGGGAGCAGATGTTCGCTGGGCAAGCTGCAACATCTTCTCTACACAGGACCACGCTGCCGCAGCCATCGCTGCCGATGGTGTTCCCGTTTTTTCGCCTGGAAGGGTGAAACACTGGAAGAATACTGGTGGTGTACCGACATGGCACTCCGTTTCCCCGACGGCAAAGGTCCGCACATGATTGTGGATGACGGTGGCGACGCATCCCTGCTGGTCCATATGGGTTACCGGGCAGAGAACGATGCCGAAACGATCAACCGCAAAGGTGGCAATCACGAAGAACAGGTCATCCTGGATACCTTAAACCGTATCCTGGCTGAAGACAATACCCGTTGGCACCGCACGATCGCCGAAATGAAAGGTGTCTCCGAAGAAACGACTACCGGCGTACACCGCCTGTACCAAATGATGGAAAAAGGTGAACTGCTGGTTCCGGCCATCAATGTCAACGACTCCGTTACGAAATCGAAATTCGACAACCTGTACGGTTGCCGCGAATCACTGGCCGACGGCATCAAGCGCGCTACCGACGTGATGATCGCCGGCAAAGTCGTGGTAGTAGCCGGATATGGCGACGTAGGGAAAGGCTGTGCCCACTCCATGCGCTCTTACGGAGCCCGTGTCCTGATCACGGAGATCGATCCGATTTGCGCCCTGCAAGCCGCCATGGAAGGCTTCGAAGTGACGACAATGGAAGAAGCCGTCAAGGAAGGCAACGTTTTCGTTACGACCACCGGTAACTGCGACATCATCACCATCGAACATATGGCCCAGATGAAAGACCAGGCCATCGTTTGCAACATCGGCCATTTCGACAACGAAATCCAGGTCGACAAGCTGGTGAACTATCCGAACATCCAGCACACCAACATCAAACCGCAGGTTGACAAGTACACATTCCCGACAGGCAACTCTATCTTCCTGTTGGCAGAAGGCCGCTTGGTGAACTTGGGTTGCGCGACAGGCCATCCTTCTTTCGTAATGAGCAACTCCTTCACAAATCAAGTCTTGGCCCAGATGGATTTGTGGACAATGCCTTACGAAATAGGTGTCTACCGCCTGCCGAAACGTTTGGACGAAGAAGTTGCCCGCCTCCACCTGGAGCGCATCGGCGTCAAACTGTCCAAACTGACTCAGAAGCAAGCCGATTACATCGGCGTACCGGTCGAAGGACCTTATAAGGCCGAACATTACAGATATTAATATATCTGAGGGTGTGCCCAAAAGTATGATGGCTTTCGGCACACCCTCTTTTTATTTTGTAGATATGCAAAAAGACACGCTGACAGACAACTATATTTCAACGAACAAAGTATTACGACACAAAAATATGTAATACCTTTCATTGAAAAGCATAAACCGATTACGGCAGATTCCCACATTCTCGAAATCGGTTGCGGGGAAGGAGGAAACATAAAGCCCTTTCTGGATCTCGGTTGCCAAGTGACAGGCATAGACATCAACGGAGGCCAGATTGCAATCGCAAAAGAAATCTACAGCGTACATCCCAACAACAGAAACTTGACATTGATCTGCGAGGATATCTACAAAGTAACCGAACTGCACAACAAGTTCGACATTATCATCATCCGGGATGTGATAGAACACATCCCCAACCAAGAATTATTCTTGCCTTTTATAAAGAGGTTCTTAAGTCCTCACGGTATTATTTTCGTAGCCTTTCCACCCTGGCAAAATCCATTCGGAGGTCACCAGCAGATTTGCAACAACAAGCTCCTAAGCCATTTGCCCTGGTTCCATCTATTGCCCCGTCCCGTATATAAAAAAGTGCTGGAATGGGGGAATGTCAATCCCGGAGGACTTTTGGAAATCAAAGATACCGGCATTTCACTGGAACGTTTTCTCTCGATCGTGCACAAAGAAAAATACCGGATAGTCGAAGAAGTCCTCTATTTCATCAACCCTAATTACGAAACAAAATTCAATCTCCGTCCCCGCAGACTATGGAGATTCCTGAATATCCCGTATATCCGTAACTTCTATACAACCTGCGGATATTACATCTTAAAGAATTCATAAATATGGCAACATCCCATTTATCCCTTTATCATCCCTGTCTACAACCGTCCCAACGAGGTAGAGGAGTTATTGGACAGCCTTACACGGCAGAGTGAAACAAACTTCGAAGTCGTCATCGTCGAAGACGGCTCGAAGGAGACTTGCCAGCATGTAGTCGAAGCTTTCAAAGATAAGTTGGATGTTTCCTATTCCTATATTCTAATGGCGGTCCGGGCAATGCCCGTAACTACGGGGCGAAGCAGAGCAAAGGCGATTACCTGATCGTTCTCGATTCAGATTGCATCCTGCCTCCCGACTACATCAAATCGGTAAACAAGGAACTGAAGGAAACCGGGGCGGACGCTTTCGGAGGGCCGGACAAGGCCTCTGACAGCTTTTTACGGACGTGCAGAAGGCCATCAACTACTCCATGACCTCCTTCTTTACGACAGGCGGCATTCGTGGCGGAAAAAGAAGATGGATAAGTTCTACCCCGTAGCTTCAACATGGGAATCCGGAAAAGCACCTACGAAGCGTTAGGCGGCTTCTCCCCCATGCGCTTCGGGGAAGATATCGATTTCAGTATCCGCCTATTCAAGAACGGCTACAAAGTATGCCTGTTTCCCTCGGCCTGGGTATATCACAAGAGACGTACGGATTGGCACAAGTTCTTCCGCCAGGTTTATAATTCCGGCATCGCCCGTATCAATTTGTACAAGAAATATCCGGACTCGCTTAAACTGGTACATCTATTGCCGGCGGCCTTTACATTAGAGTACTCTTTTTCCTGGTCGGAAGCCTCTTCTGCACTTGGAGTTTATTGCCGCTCGGACTTTTCTGTTTGCTTATCTTTGCGGATTCTTCGATTCAGAATAAAAGCATCAAAAATCGGCTTCCTGTCGATTATCGCCTCCTTTATCCAACTGTCAGGATACGGTTGTGGATTTTTAGATGCTGCCTGGAACAGGCTGGTTTTGAAAAAGGAAGAGTTTTCGGCATTCCAAAAGACGTTCTACAAATAAAAAGACTCCCAAAAGTCATTGTCAAGACAACCGTCTTCATCCCATACGAACATTGACTTCATCGGGATAAAGACGGTCGTCTTTATTACCACGACGACCGTCAAAAGTGATGCTTTTGAACAATATCAATTTTTACTCTTTTTCCAATATTTCCATCCCGACCAACCGATCGCAGCGATCAGCAATAACAAGATCAGGAACGAACTGTAGGAAGAAACGTATGCAGCCGTCACATAACCGGACGGACGGAACTCGAATACGATCGTATGTTCGCCTGCCGGAACACGCATGCCACGCAATATCCAGTCCGCACGGAAATGAGGCACTTCCTTGCCATCGACCGTAGCCTTCCAACCCGGCTGGTAATATACTTCGGAGAAGACTGCCAATTGTTCCTTATCCGCTTTACTCTTATAGGTCAGACGGTTCGGACGGTATTCTTCCAACACGATCGTTGCGGTTGAATCTTTCTGCGGCACAAATCCTTCCAAATCTTCTTGGAAACGCTTATCAACCACAGCGGTTCTCAGCGGATCGATCGTATTCAAGGCTTCTATCTCGGCATCCGCATTGTCCACCATATCCAGCTTGTCTACAAACCAGGCATTCCCGAATGCATACGGATTTTTCAACGGTTGCTGTTCGGGGTTATAGATGACATAGCGGGTATTCCGCATATTCAAGGTAGGACAGGCTGCCAACGCAGACATCACGTCTTCAGCCGTCTGTGCCTTCTGCAAAGCACTGATAATCCCACGCAACTCACCGTCCAGCCGATGGTCGATCAGTTCCTGGTAACGGCGCAGCTTGACGGCATGATACCCTCCGATAGAATGATGGAAATAGGAAGTATTCGTTTCCTGCCACGGGTTATTGATGTTCAACACACGGAAAGTCGAACCCGTATCCTGCAAAATCGCCTTGTCGGCAACCGTTTCCTTGTACATCTCCGCCGGCTGCTGCCTGACGAAATTACTGTCATTCAGATAACGACGATCCACCGTCCAAAGATCAATCAAAATAAGGACTGCCACCCCTGCACTTACGAAAGTCGCCGCAGTCTTCTTGTTCTTCGCCTTCCAGAACCAGACAAGCAACCCGGCTCCCAACAGGATGAAGATCAAAGACCGCAACGCATCGGCCGAAGCCAGCGAAGCACGGTCCATCAACAAGGCCGTGTAATACCACTCCGGAACCTGGCTCTGGAACTGCGCATCGTATGCAGACCGGAAATCCAACAACAAGGAAGGCATCAGCCAAAGGATCACACAAAGTCCTCCAGTCAGCCCCAAAGCCCAAAGGAATCCTTTTTCAAACGAGCCTCCTCCACTTTTTTCGGCCAAGATTTCCCGCAACCCCCAAATAGCGACGATCGGAAATACCAATCCCGGTATCACCAACGCCATCTCGACCGTACGGAACTTATTGTACAAAGGCAGATAATGGAACATCAGGTCGTTGAAAGAATCGAAATTACGTCCCAACGCAAGGAATGTCAGGAACACCGATCCAGCCAGCAGCCACCATTTCATCGGGTTCCGGATTACGAACATCCCCAAGACGAACAGGAAGCAGACCAACGCCCCGAAATAGACCGGCCCGGAAGTGAATATCTTATCTCCCCAATAGGTATAGGTCTGTACTTCTTTTCCCCACCTGGGCCCCGTTTTTCTTCAACTCCTTGTATAGCTCGGAAGAGCTGTCCAACGTTCCTCCCGAACCACCGCCATATACATTCGGCACAAGAACGGTCATCAACTCTTTCCAGCCGTAACTCCATTGAAAAGCATAATCCTTATCCAAGCCGGTGGAAGCCTTCTCCACTTTGCCCGAAACATCCGGTTTCGGCGTCAGCCCGAAGCGCCACGGATGGAGTGCTGTCCCAGATCCCAATTGGAATACATCCCCTGCGCGTTAGGCAATACGGCCAATACGACGCAAGCGGCCATAATCAGGGAGGTCTTCAACCATTCGCCATAGGCTTTCTCCTTGATCTTTCTGACTGCATATCCTACATAGATCAGCAGACAAAGCAGGACCAGATAATAGGTGATCTGGATATGCCCGTTCGCCAAGGATAAGGCTACCCCCCAGCAGGAACAAGACGGCTCCCCCCACAGATAGGAGCGCCTGAAAAGCAATGCCATACCGGCCAACGTCACCGGCATATAACCGATCACATAGGCTTTCACGATATGCCCCGCCTCGATAATAATGATATTATAGGATGCGAATGCAAAAGCGAACGCCCCGGCAATCGCGAGCCACCAGTTTACTCCCATGACGCACATCAGCAGGTAGAAACACACCAATCCGACAAATACCATAGCCGCATCACCATATCCCACCTTTTTCAACCAACCATCCACAATCGAATAAGAAGGCATACTCGGTGCGGCCTGCCCATATCCTGTCACATACGGCATCCCTCCGAACATCGCATCCGACCAGACACTGAACTCACCCGGCTGTGCCGTCTCGGCGTATTGATCCATCTGGCTTGATCCCATTCCGGTCGCCTTGATATTATCGCCCTGCATGATTACTTTTCCCATCAAACACCGCCGGTGAAAAATAGGTCATCACCAGTCCCAAAAACAAAATCAGGGCAACAACATGTTTCCCCCATTGCTTCAGCAAATCCTTCATATATGTCTCATTAAAATTCATATTCTTTACACCCGCCCCTTCAGGCACTTCGCCGTATAAAAACGGATGGCGAACCAGCCGTGGAGCAAAAACCGTAACAAAAGTACCATAATATTTGCACATAATCGCATATCTCTCCCGCAAGGATGCTTTTCTTTGCGTCGTGCTCGTACCGCCGTCCAGGAAGTCGGACAGGGTGAGATGCGTGTTACAGAATGAACGGGCCTGCTTCATGCAACGGATACACCAGTCGAAATCGGCCGAATAGCGATATTGCAAATCATATGACGGGGCAATCGCACGTTTTGGTATGAACGACTGGTGGCAAACCAACATCCCCATCCGGAAACTCTTCCACGAGAGCTTCCGCGGCGCCCTGAGGCGGCGTAGTCCCAGTGACCGCCTTTCCTCGTCCACGATATTCGTCTCCCCATAGATGATATCCGGCAAAGCCTTCCTCTTCTGCAGCTTGGAAACGATTGACTGGACCGTATCGGACGAACAGAGGGTATCGCCGGCGTTGATGAACCAGACATAATCTCCCGTCGCCTTTTGAAGCCCCTTGTTCATGGCATCGTATATCCCCTTGTCCGGCTCGCTCACCCAATAGGCCAGTCCCGATTCATACCGTCTGATGATATCCACCGTCCCGTCTGTCGAACCGCCGTCTATCACGATATATTCGATGTTCGGATAGGACTGGCTCAACACGTTCAACAACGTCTGCTCCACCAGGCGCACGGCATTATAGGTAATCGTTATGATTGAAAATGTAGGTTGTAACTGCATATAATTATGACTATGTTCCATTTAACTTAACAATCCGTCTCCCGCGAATGACTCCGGCAAATTCATCGGTGACCGGTTGTTTACACCACCACATTCCTCCCCAGCCGCATCGTCACGCGTGAGAGGCGGGATTTCTGTTTTGCGAGCAAAGATAACAAAGATATTCGGTCTTCACATGAAAGACAGAGAGATAAATCGCTCACGGTCTTTGCGATCTGCCGAAGCAGGCGGTGTTCGTAGGTTTCCAGCAAAGCCAAATGGAGGGAAGCGGTGATCTGGCGGCGGAAAGAGACGAAGCCCGATCCATGCAGCAGGCTGTCCGGGTCCTCCCCGTAAGGAAGCTGCATCCGGCTCACTTCGAACAAACAGGCCGGCTCCAACCGCTCCCCTTCCGGGTCTGTCCCGCACGAGAGCATCGCCACGATCTTTTCCATCGACGCCTCCCCCGCCCTGTCGGCATCCAGCAGCAGGACGATCCGCTGCGTATATCCCGCCAGCAACCGGAGATGCCCGGCAGTGAAAGCCACCCCGCAGAGCGCCACCGTATTCGTAAATCCGGCGGCATGCATCGCCAGGGCGTCCTTGTAGCCTTCGGTGACGAAGACGAACCGCCTCTCCCGTATCGCCTCCCCCGCCAAGTCCAGCGCATAAAGCACCCGGCTCTTGCTATAGACCGGACTGGCCGGCGAGTTGACATACTTGGCTCCCTCCTCACCATCCGTCCGCCTGCGGGCCGCAAACGCCACCAGCCCTCCCTTCTCGTCCCGGATCGGGAAGATCAACCGCGACCGCATCTTCCGGTAATCCGCCGGCACTTCCGGAGGAGCGATCCCCACCCCGAAAAGGCGGTACGTCTCCCTCAAAGCCTCGTCTTCCGGCACGTAAGGCTGCAACAGGGAGGCGAACAGACGATTGGCGGCGCCAATCGTCCGAATGGACAATTGAGAATTGACAACAGACAATTGGTCGTCACTGTTTTCATTTGCCGTTTTGTCCGAGGAGCCGGCTGTCCTCTTTCCGGTCGTCCCCTTTCCGTCCGTCCTTTTCTTCTTCCCTGCATAATTGTCTACTGTCCACTCCCTACTGTCAATCGAATACCGTTTCGCCAGTTTTCCCATCGCTTCCGTAAACGAACATCCCTCGATCTTCTGCACGAAAGCGAACAAGTCTCCGCCTTCGCCGCAAGCGAAACATTTGAAAAACTGTTTTCCCGGATGGACGTGCAACGAAGGATGCTTGTCTGCATGGAAAGGACACAAGCCGACATATCCCGCACCGCTGCGCTGCAACGGCACATAGGCAGCCACCACTTCCTCGATCGTGGCCACCCGAAGGATTCTCTCTTTCAACGAATCGCCTCTCATAACAACCGGTTTTCATAAGACAGGAACCGTGTCATCGAAACATTGTAGCGGAAACGCGCCCGTCCGGTCGCCCCGTTACGGTTCTTGGCGACCAGAAGATAGCCCACGCCCCGCAGGTCCTCTTTCGTATCCTTGTCGTACAAGATGCCGTATTTCTCGGCCCGGTAGACGAAGATCACCTGATCCGCCACCTGCTCGATCGCGCCGGAGTTACGCAGGTCGCTCAAGATCGGCAGATAAGGAGCCAGGCGCCGGTCGCTGTCGCGGTTCATCTGCGCCAACAGGACGGCAGGCACATCCAACTCGACCGCCATCAGCTTCACCTTCCGCACCACATCGCCCAGGGCCAGATCGGTCGTCTCGTTGCGGCTGCCCCGCGTGTAAGGGATATGGATCAGGTTCAGATAGTCGATGAAAAAAACGTCCAGCTCCCGGCGAGCCTTGCGCGTCATCAGCACGGCACGGATCTCGTCGATGGCGAGCGAACCGCAATAGACGATCCTCAACGGCAACCCCGCCAGCTCAGCCGCCGCTTTCTCCAACAACGCACGCTCCTCGCGGTTCGTCCCCTTGAAACGGATCTTGCCGGCCTCCACGCCGCTCAGCATCGAAAGGATACGTTCCGTCACCTCCTCCTCGCTCATCTCGATGCTGAAATAAAGCGTATTCCGCCCCGCACGCGCCGCCTGAAGCGCCATGTGCAAAGCCACCGCCGTCTTTCCCATCGAAGGCCGCCCGGAGAGCACCGCCAGTTCGCCCCGGTAAAGGCCGCCCGTCAAGTCGTCCAGTTCGTCGAACCCAGTACGCACCTGTATATGCTCCCCTTTTTCGCGTGCCTCCTGGTTACGGAACGAACGCGCCAGGACTTCGCGTGCCACCTCGGCCGCCATCCGGACATCCACGCCTCCGGAGGCGTGTTCACGCAAGCCGTCCATGTCGTCTGTGACACCGGCGAGGAGCTTCATCACGTCGACATCCGGCTGCTGCGCCTCCAGGCCGCGTTTGTTCAGGCTCGCCACACAGCCGCGCAACATCCATTCGCGCTGTACCAGACGCACATATTCGTGGATGTGGCTGTCGTTGCGCACCGCCTGCAACATGGCGCTTAGGAAAGAGACTCCGTTCAGCTCGCCATAAAGCCGGTGATCGAGCCGGAACATCTCCGCCTCGACCGTCGCCATGTCGATCCGTTCGCCGCGCGAGGCCAGCTCGGCAAAGGCACGGAACACCAGGCGCAGCCCCGGTTCGGTAAACATCTCTTCCGTCACCCGTCCGCCCAATTCGTGGAAAGAGGCGGGACGTCCCAGCAGAGCGGCCACCAAGACCCGCTCCGCCGGATACGATTGTACGGCATTCAACCCCATCAGACAGTCTCCCCGGTGTTATAGACCGTCCCGTTCTGGTACATGTAGAGGGCTGTCGCAAGCGACAAACCGTCGCCGCCGCCCCCCTGCGGAGAGCCGTGGCCGTCGGGCTGGGGAGGCGCGTCATAGAAGGTCAAGGTGAACTTCGTCATCCTGCCCACCGCCGTGACCGTCAACCATCCTGCCTCGACAAGATGTCCGACAGCCGTAACTGCCATCCTACGTATCAACCCCGTACGCCGTGCCAGTTCCGAATAAGAGGTGATCCACTCGCCTCGTTCACAAGCATAGTCTTTGAAATGAAAGGAGACTTCTCCTTTTTTGAAATAGGCAAAACCCAATATGCACAGGAGCACCTTTGCCTCTTTTTCACACTTGTCTCCCGGCGTAAAAGCAATCTGCATGGCCTGCCGGGAAACTTTCGTATAGCCGCATCTTGCAAAATCGGCCGAAAACGTCATATCCTTTTTCATAATGAACGGATTTAAAATTAAACATTTTTACCCCAAATAAAAAAACGGTGCAGTCAATAGCACAATATAAACAATTTATTTTCAGCTACTTGTAGAGGTTTTCCGTCAGTTTCGGTTCAATCCTACATCTTAGAATAAATATATTAATATATATATAAGCTCATTAATTTGCGCCCTTTTCAATCGGCATGGGCAAAGGTACGACAGGAAAGGGGCGTTTTGTAATACCCAAAAATGTCGGATAAAAAAGCCGGCGCGGCGCATTGCAAGCGGGTTTACACGTTATTTCCTATACAAATTCCGAAAAAATTCCTGCAAAACAGGCCTCAATTGGTCATACATCCCACATTTGTCATACCAGATGGTCCGTATGGAAGACTCCGCCAGGCCCAGATCGAACGTCTCCGACATAAAACCGATCAGATACCGGGGCCGTACGTCCCCGAATACCTCCATCAACCACAGCGTCTTAAAAATCCCGATCAGAAATTCCGGCTTCGACACCGGGATGCGGTTCTTATACGCATTCTCTTCTATCCCGAAAATCAGACGATGCAGGTCATCCCCGAATTCCTGGAAGAAATTCTGCGCCACGGCGCACATCCTCTCCTGCTTCCCCTTGGCCTCCTCCGTAAGGAAGAGTGCATAAACGATCATTTCGTACAGCGGATCGGACGCGTCCCGTACCTCTTTTCTGATTTTCTTGTACGAGCGGCAATAGTCACCTTTCCGCTTTTTTTAACTTGCTCATATGCTTATCTATTTATTGCCTGCAATGCCGGCCGACCTTTATCCTCTCCCTATCGATGGGAAAAAGTACCCTCTTCCGCATCCGGAAGTCCGGTCTTTTGTCTCCCAAGCTCCCTGGTCTTACACGTCAAAGTCCCTTGTTTCGTACACAGAAGTCCCTTGTTTCAAGGCTCACCCAAAAACTGCACGATTGTCTTCACCTGCCGGGGTGTCAACGTCTTCTTCCCTTTCCGCCAACCGTAGCCCTGCAGCTCCGTCTCTAACACCGGGTCTGCCCCCACCCATTTGGACAACCGTTTCCCGGCCGATTCCGGCATCAAATCCGGCCCGTAAAGGACCGCCAATTCCTGCCACCCGTAACTTCTGATTTCGAATTCGTTTACGATCATAATTCCCATCGTTTCATTGTCCTATAAAGATACGGAATAAAAATCAATATTCAATAGATAATCACATTTATATCCTACTTCTTTCTACCTGTTTCCGCACCGATCTTCGCCGATGTTCCCCAATCTGTATTTCTGCCTGTACCGGGACCTTACCTTTGTCTTGTTATCGATAATGAAAAAAAGATTCCGTAAAAGTATTCATTTAAAAACTAATCACGCTTATGTCATTAAACTATCGCTTGGTAAGAAGACCGGATATGCGCAAAGACGCAGCCGAGGGCTCGAAGCTGTACTATGCACAAGTCCGTTCCTTGAAGAAATTGAAATTCGAAAAGTTCTGCAACATGGTGGCAGTACGCAGCTCCGCCTTCGTGGGGGATGTGAAACTGGTCATCGACGGCATCCTGTCCGTCATGGAGGAACGGTTGGAAGAAGGGGATGTGATCCAGCTGGGCCGCCTGGGTAACTTCCGGATGGTCGCAGGCAGCAAAGGGGTGGAGAACGAAGCAGACTTCAACACGTCTTTCTTCAACAAGGCGCGTATCGTCTTCTCGCCGGGGACCATGCTGACGCAGGTGAAAAAGAATGTCACATTCGAACATCTCGACCTGGTCCCGGCCGGTGACAAACCGTCTTCCGGAGGCGGGGAGGAGAAACCGGGTGAACTGTAGGCCGGAAGCTAAATTCAAACAGACTAAGAAACTGTTTTGATTTTTCCGCCTGATGATTTGAGAAGTCTTTTTGAGGCAGATCCGTCACTCTGACGAGGAGGATAAGCGAGCTATCTGACGAAGAAGAGAGGGGGGCGGATATGACCGAAAAGACGCTCAAATCATCAGGCGAAAACAACAAGAATATAATTAAAAGGGGCTGTTTGTAAAAAATCAAAACAGTGTCCAAAAACAACAAGAAAATGAAAGCAGAACAGGTTGATTTTATATCGTCATATCTCCCTCTTGCCCGCAAGGCGGGAGAAAGTTTCCGGATCAATCCGGTAGTGATCCTGGCACAGGCGGTCATCGAATCGGGTTGGGGACAGAGCGATCTCGCACGCGAGCACCACAACTTTTTCGGTATCACCGCCTACGGCAAGAAAAACGTCTGGTGGAAAGGCGAAGGTATCGAGTTGGGCGCCCACTCCCTCCGTTTCCGTGTCTACGACACTCCGCAGGATTCCTTCATGGACTACGCCCGCCTGATCCGCCATGCCTACACCCCGGCGGCCGACGTCAGCAACAACCCGCAGGCTTTCGCCCGTTCCATCTCATACAGCCGTTACATCAGCGAAGTCAACGGCGACAACCGCGAAGCCTACCGCATCTTGCTGATAAAGCTCTGCCGACAGATCGAGAAAATTAAAGATTGAGAATTAAAAATTGAAAAATCCTTCTAATTTATGAAAGTCCTTGAAACAGTACTCAGCTTCTTCCTCACGCTCGCCCAGGTCATCTTTCCCCGCAAGCGTAAACCGTCTCCCAGCGACCGTCCTTGTCCTCCTCCCCAGCCTCCTCCTCCTGTCCCTCCTCTCCCTCTGGAAGGGGGAAACGGAAGTGACCCTGGCCTGCATCGGCGGGATTCTCTCCCTCCTGAAGAACAACCAACCCCCTCCCCACATTCCCAAGAATCCCGACGCCCCTCCCCCTCTTCCCCCGACCACCAGCCACCCTCAGCCGACTGGCTGGGAATCTCAGGCTACACACTGATCGCCTGCGGGGGAGTGGGATGCGTCTGCAGGTGGCTGATGGGGTGAGATAAAACAATCAAGAGCCGTGTCCTGAAGGCCACGGCTCTTGATTGTTTTCGTTGATTTCTTATGTGTTATGAACAAGACAAATGAAAAAAGGAATAGAGATTAATTAATATACTAATTAGCCCAGGAAAAAATCGCTGATATTTATAGTACACAAGTAGTTTATGAACCATATTTCAAAATTTATTCATTATCTCTACGACTCTATATACATCACTTTCCGAATGCCCATAAGAGATAGGTAAACTTAATGTCGTACGATGTATTTCTTCTGAAATAGGATACTCCCCTTTTAATATACCTTGCATAGCTTTTTGCCTATGAGGAGGTATAGGATAATGAATATCTGTCTTAACTTCATTTTTCAGCAAATACTCTTTCAACATGTCTCTTTTAGGGTGTCGAACATTAAAGATATGATACACATCAAAACAGTCGGAGGTAACTATTGGCTTAATAAAATCTTCCTTTAAACCTTCTATATAAATTTGAGCTAGTTTTCTTTTATGAGCATTTATTTCATCTAAATGTTTTAGTTTGACATTCAATAACGCTGCTTGAATTTCATCCAAACGAGAATTATAGCCAATATAATCATTCTGATATTTGATATTTGAACCATAATTTCTTAACGCTCTAAACACAGAATCAGCTTTTGAATCATTAGTAGTAATAGCCCCAGCATCTCCCAGTGCTCCTAAATTTTTTGTAGGATAAAAAGAAAATGCACCTGTTCCAAAAGTACCAACTTTCTGTCCCTTATATTTAGCTCCATGAGCTTGAGCACAATCTTCTATCAGTTGTAGATTATACTTTCCAGCGAGCTGCATGATAGAAGTCATTTCGCAGGCTTTCCCATAAAGATGAACCACCATTATCGCTTTTGTTTTTTCAGAGATATGTTCTTCGATCTTTAAAGGGTCAATGTTATAAGTACGAATATCTGGTTCTACTAATACAGGTTTCAAGCCACACTGCAATATGGACAAAATGGTTGCAATATATGTATTTGAAGGAACCAAGACTTCACTTCCCTGCGGAAAATCATAAATACGCAAAGCCAGCATTAAGGCATCCAACCCTGAAGCAACTCCAATACAATGCTTGACTCCACAATAACCGGCAAAACTTTCTTCAAAAGTTCTCACCTCTTTGCCCAAGACATACCAGCCACTTTCCAAAAAGAAGAAGAAAAACACTCCTTATATTCCTTTTCTAAAGACTTATTCGTCCTTCCTAAATTTTCATATTCAATCATAAGGTTCGAAAATATAATCGTTAGGATCAAAAAATTCCGAAGCAAGTACCATCAATATGGCATCTTTACTAAAATGATGCATCGTGTGCCAATCATTCGGATCCAATATCAAACATTTATGAGGTGAATCCAATACAAACTCTTGCTTTTCTACTCCGGTATTATTTGATATCGTACAATGTCCCTGCAAACAAATTGCTGCTTGCATAGTCTTATGATGCCGATGCCCTCCCTAGTAGAATCATCAACTCCATAAATATAGAAAATACGTTTGATATCAAAAGGTATTACTTTTTTCTATCACAGTCAGATTTCCCCTATCATCCGTAAAAAGTCTTTAAATCAATTATATGAGCCATTTATTATTGATGTAATAATTTTATATAATGTATTTCTTTAAATCCTCTTCTAACAAAAACTTCCGCAAGATACTTAAAAAATTTCCATCCGGATAAATAATGTTCCATTTTACCTAACGCATATTGTTTTCTCAACTTCACTATCTCTTTCACGTATGGATTAAATAGCAATATAATAGTAGAATCATTCCTCTTATAATAAGGACGAGGAGAAAAATAAAACGGAGTTACAAATACTAATGAATGAAAATGCTAAAAAAACAAGAGGGAACTGTTTTTCCGTCTCCAATTCTATACCTATTATCTCTTTTCCTTGTTGCTCAAAACGATATTGCTGCATATTCCAAGGAGCGACACCACCACCTAAATGTTGGAGAACGTGCACGCCTTCAAAACGTTCAGGCCAATCATCCAAATATTTTTGATCACCAAAACGTCCATCTTCAAAACGATTATAACACCATTCCAAACAAGCCTTACGCCACCACGTTAGAACTTTACGCCCTTGTTGATTATTCCTAAAATAAACAAATTGAACACAATATATTCCTGTTTTTTCACTTTGATCATATTGAGGCGTATAACGGTGTGGAGTAATTAACACAGACTCGCTTTCATCCATTTCATCCAACAGTATTTGAGGAGAAGCAAAAAAAATACAAATCCGCATCAATATAGGTACAATGATCGACATCATAATTATCCAACACATACAAAATCGTTGAAGAAGAACAAGTCCAACAGTATTCTCCCTACTTCTGGTTGGCTTTACTTTCAATAATTCTTCATCTTCAAACTCTGGCAAGGAAATAACCGTCATATTTGCCAAATAAAGAGATTTTAAAACCGAAAAGCATTCATCATTAAAAGCGAACACATAAAGATGGAAATCTTTACAATGTCGATTCAACGACTCATACATCGCCAATCCTCTGGAGAAATAGCCAGAATCAAAAAAGAGTACAGAAATTAAGCATGCGTTTTTAATCTAAAAATATGTCTTAACCGATCTTTAATTCTTGCCCATAAGATCACATATTTAAAATAAAAAATAAATTGTTTTCGAGCATATTCGGATTCTTTAATTTCAATCGGACAAACTAATATCGGTTCTTGCGATAGCTCCACATCAAACTCCTCACTTGTTCCACAATTAGTGCCACTTCCATCACTTCCATTGTGATAAATCAATGATTTACCCGGATACAACGTTAGCTTATCTTCTAAAAAAGCCGATGCATACCAACGTATTGCCCAAGAGCCTATTTCTCCATTAACTTGTCTCTCCAGCATTCGAGTATATGGATAACTTCCTTCAAAATCAAACGTTCTAGTGAGAGACCGTTCTTTCAAACAATGAAGCAATTCACTTCCGTTTGAATTAAACAAATCCCAACCTCGCTTCCAAGTACCCCACCCTAAACAGTCCGCTCCTTTTATGAAAAAAGTATCAGGTAAGCTTTTTTTTATCGGATAAATATATCCATGAACACTTATCACCCGTTCTTCATCTTCATACAAAGACAACGCTTCATTCATAAACTTCAAAAAATAGGGGGAAGTAAGCAAGTCATCTTCTAAAACAATTATCCTTCCAAACTCATTGACAATGGAAGTGACACCATCAATAATATTATTAGCCAAGCCAAAATTCCGATCTCGCTCAATAATACGCAACGATTTAAATCCTGTAATATTTCGAATATAGGAACGAGTTTCTTCCACCCCTTTTTTAGCCGCTTCATTTTTAGGAGCATCAGAGAAAATTATCAAATCACTTTCTGAAGCATATTCATTCTTCAACAATGCTTCAACCGTTTGCTGAGTATGCCACGGCCTGTTATAAGTAAATATAACAATTGGTGCTAATTTCATTTTAAAGTCTCCCGTGCACTAATGATTTATCCAAGACGCCTTTTACATCAAATAAAACGGTCGGCTGGTTACGAACGAAGCCAAAATCCAACTGTTTAAACTCATCATGAGCAACAGCTAAAATAATACCGTCGTATTTCTTGATATCCGACATCTGCTCCAACAGTTCGACGCCATACTCTTCCTTTACTTCATCTCTTAAAGCATAAGGATCATAAACATCTACGTCAACCCCGAAATCTTTTAGCTCATCAATAATATCGACAACTTTTGTATTTCGAGTATCCGGACAGTTCTCTTTAAAAAAGTAAAACCAAGGACCAAAACCTTACTTCCGACAATCTTTATGCCATGACGGATCATCAGTTTAACAGTTTTAGAAGCCACAAAACGTCCCATTTCATTATTAACAGTACGCCCTGATAGTATTACTTGCGGATTATATCCTAAGCATTGTGACTTGTGTAACAAATAATACGGATCCACACCGATACAATGTCCACCTACTAAGCCAGGAGCAAACTTCAAAAAGTTCCACTTTGTCGCGGCAGCATCCAATACCTCTTGCGTATCAATACCCATCTTATCAAAAATAAGAGCCAACTCATTCATAAAAGAAATATTGACATCTCGCTGCGCATTCTCAATAGCTTTACAAGCTTCTGCGACTTTTATGCAAGAAGCCTTAAATGTACCGGCTTTAATTATGGAGCTATAAAGTTCGTTTATCCTATCTGCAATCTCAGGTGTTGATCCAGATACCACCTTCTTTATCGTTGTCAAAGTATTCTTTTTATCACCTGGATTAATACGTTCAGGGGAATAACCACAAAAGAAATCCTGATTGAATTTCAAACCTGATTCCTTTTCCAATACAGGCACGCAATCTTCTTCTGTACAACCTGGATACACGGTCGATTCGTACACAACAATATCACCTTTCTTCAAAACTTTGCCAACCGTGGACGAAGCCCCTAACAAAGGCTTCAAATCCGGAGTTTTAAATTTGGTTATAGGGGTTGGAACCGTCACAATAAAGAAGTTACAATCATGCAATGCTTCTATATCATGGCTTAATTTCAAGCCTATCGCATGATTTGTATCAGAAAGCGATAGCACTTCTTTCAAAGATGAACTATCAATCTCTCTTGTTCTATCACTTCCACCTTGAAGCTCCTTTACACGAGCCTCATTTATATCAAATCCGACAACCGGATACTTTTTACTAAATTCAACAGCCAATGGCATACCAACATAGCCGAGGCCGATTACTGCTATTTTCATATTCTTCATTTATATATGTACAATAGAACCATTCATACTTACATCTGTATAACCATCTGGCATAATAACCTTTTTATCTGCATTCACTGAAAGCCACGCTCCCCACCAACTAAAAGTACTATTAGCAATAATAAAATGATTACATTGGCTCATTAATTTTAGTTCATAAAGTTCATCTTTAAAATTCTCAACAAAAAACAAATCCCATTAATCGATAGATTTTCTCTACACCAATTTATATCATCTGAAAAAATAAAAAAGGTAGGATTTTCTACATTTTCAGATATATATTTTATTGCCTTCTTATAATAATCTATACTTATAACAGGTTCGTATTGTATCCTTCTAAAATGAATAGCTACTGCGTTCGATTTTTCTATCAAATCAGAATAATACAAATAAGTGTTATTAATTTCAACTTCAAATCTTAAATCTTTTAACAAAACATCTCGATAGGAACTAAAATCAAAATATTGCCAATATCCTTGAAGATACAAATTCTTATCCGAGTAAATCTTAAAAAAACTATCCAAAGTTTCTTAAGGGTATTTTTGATCTTCTTCAAAAAGAAAAATCAAATTTATATGCTAAAAAGATGCCTTATATAAGGCATCTTCCTTTGTGCAAAGGATAATAATGTATAAAAGCGTAAAGCTGGCAATAATGAAATTGAAAAGTCTCTCTAATCTATAAACTCTTTTATATCCATCATTAGCAAATCCCGTTCTTATATCTAATGTAACTTTGCAATCAGTAATCAAAGATAAGACTTTTGCAAAAGCGTAAATAAATAACTGATTGCCAACTCCACCCCAAACTCTTAAAATAATATCCTTCTTTTTCATTTAAATCTTTTTTCTTATCGAATACCTTAATTGCCTATAAGAATCAAGCAAACGATTTTTTCTCATACAAATAAAAACTTTCTAACACCGCTTTCTTTAACTGGATAGGATCAACAGACAGATTCTGTCCAGTTTTGTAATAAGAAGTAAACAGTGATAACAACAACTCAGCCCTTTTCAAATAAGTATGATTTTCCATAACACATTCATACCCTCCATTTGAAATCTTCTGACGAAGTCCAGAAGATTCCAGATATATCTGAATAGAAGAAATCATTTCCTTTACATCCATAACCTCAACCAGGTGTAAACCATTTACAAATGGAGAATCTTCAGACAGTCTCTCGGATAACAAAAAGATCTACATGCCATTACTTCAAATAATCTTGTTTCTGTATCCAAATATTCCTCTGAATGAATATTCAATACTATTTTGGCCCGATTTACCAATTGAACCATATCAGCACCATAAATTCCAACTGCCTCATATAGATTACACGATCTTTTTATTTCATCCAGCCACTTTCTTCGTCGACCAAGCATATTTCCAATAAATAAGACATCAATATCTTTTTTATTCCCTCTATTGGATAATGTGACATTGGATCAAAGCCATTTAATAGAACAGTTACTTTATCTTCTGTCAACCAACCTTTCTCTATAATTGAACGTTTACAGGCTAATGTGTGAACAAAAACATGTTCAAATAAGCCCGAATTTAACAATCGGTCTTGATCTCTATTCCTTGAAACTAATTCAGATGCCCAAAAGAACTTGGGTCTATTGATTGATTTTAATATTCCTATAGGAAAATCATCTCCTCTTTGTAAGAAAAAATAGTCAAAATCTCCTACTTGTTTTATTCGTTGAATTATATCTTTCCTATGTTTTCTATAATCGATAGTTACTAAATCCACACCTAAAGAGAGGAACGCCTTTGCTAAAAAATGTTCAGCCCCCCAATCTTTATTTTGCTCATGTACTGCAATATATAATAATCTCATTTTATCCTTTCAGTTTTTTCCAATAATAGAAAGCATAAGGTAGTACATTAAACTTACCTGTTTTTCTATGTTCAAAACATTTTATTTGATCAACTAAATCTTCCTTATATGGTGCTATAGTTGCATTCTTCAATATCTCGCAAACTTGCATATATCGATCTTTCCAATTCAAATTTTGTTCCGCATAAATACGAGCCTCTTTCTTAAATACCTTTATTCTATCAATATTATTCAAATAATAAATCATCTGTTCTTGAATCGATTTAACTGAAACTTTACATTGAGGCCAAAAATATCCATCACTACGAGCGTACAAATATTCTACGTCCGCGATACGTCCATTTATTCCACTTTGTATAAATTCATTCATTGGAGCATTATCTGGTACAATACAGGGTAATCCACAAGACAAAGCCTCTGCAACAGTTAAGCCTAAACCATCCAATATAGAAGGATAAACATAAATATCTCCCAAATGATACAGTCCTGGCGCAGCAACAGTCTCCGTCCTCACTTCGATATTTGAACTCAATAATATTGATTGATCATACCTTGCTACATAATTATCTAATGCGACTTGAGTATGAATAAGTAATTTTGCCTTATCCTTATAAAAAGCAGGTAATGACAAAAAAGCAGCAATAACAGTATCCGTACCCTTTCTTATCGGATTCATTCCTGCCGAATGAAAGAATGTAATCTGTGATTGTTCACATGATTCTTCAATATTATTAGAGAAAAGATTAATATCTGTACCCCAAGGGATATAAAAACTCTGAGGTAAATCTTTAAACAACCGATAATGACGTTTTGTGTTACATAAAATGTAATCATATATAGCAAAAAAGGTACTGTTTCTTCAGTATAGTAATCCACATATGTACCAACTTTAATACCTAATTCTTTACACCAAATTACTGGAATCCACCAATTTTGTTCATTAAATAGAACAACATCTATTTGTCGATTTTAAGCCAATCTATAAAATCTTTTTTTTTCTATTCAGTTGCTCCACAATAATATTTCTTATTTACTTTTCCCCAAGTAACAAAATCACGATCCCATTCTGACTGATTACGAGCATATGATTCTCCACCTCTCGCATATATATACACACTATTGTTTGAATCAGATCGAAGAGCCTCCAAGTATTGTCTGGAAACATAAGCCGCCCCTCGCTCAAACCAAGTCGTTACAATTCCTACATTCATGATAATTTACTTGAGAACAATCTTTTAATTATTTCTGAGATACGAACAGATGTATATCCATCTCCATAAGGATTTTGGGCTTGGCTCATTGCCATATATAATTGATGATTTTCCAATAAAGAAGAAACTTCATCTACAATTTTCATTTTACTTGTCCCTACTAATTTTACAGTACCGGCCTCTACTCCTTCTGGACGTTCTGTCGTATCACGCATAACCAAAACAGGATTTCCTAATCCTGGTGCCTCTTCTTGGATCCCTCCGCTATCCGTTAATATCAAATAAGATAGCTCCATTAATGAAACAAAAGGCAAATACTCCAATGGATTACAAAAGAACAAATTCGTGTATTTCATTGAAATCGATTCTATCTCTCCAAAAACAGACTCCACAGCTTCCTTAACATGAGGATTCGGATGCATAGGATAAACAAAATCCACATTAGAGTACTTTAATGACAAAGTTTTTATACTTTCACAAATTTGAATAAAAGGTTTCCCAAAGTTTTTCTCTTCTATGCCCTGTTATCAAAACTAATACTCTTTCATGTTCTTTCCATTTTGATAATAGCTCAACAGGTATTCGACTCTGCAAAAGAAGATTTTCATTATTGATTTGCAAAGACTTATTTTCTTTTAATAATGAAAGTGCCATGTGCAAAGCATCAATAACTGTATTGCCGACTACTTCAATTTTTGTCGGATCAATATTTTCTTTCAGAAGATTCTTTCTACTCAACTCCGTGGGAGCAAGATGAAATGAAGCAATACGCCCCGTTATCTGTCGATTAATTTCTTCTGGCCAAGGACTATAAATATTATGAGTGCGCAAACCAGCCTCCACATGGCAAACCGGTATTTGAGCATAAAATGCTGCAAGCGATGCGGCCATAGAAGTAGTAGTATCACCATGAACCAATACGACATCTGGTTTAGCCTCTATTAAAACCGACCTCAACTCCAATAATACCCGACTTGTTATATCATATAAATCTTGTCCCGATTTCATAATATTCAAATCATAATCAGGCTTTATTTGAAATATCTCTAAAACCTGGTCTAATAGATCACGATGCTGAGCTGTCACACAGACTTTCACATCAAAAATATTATTATTTTTCTGTAGTGTTTTCACCACTGGAGCCATCTTTATTGCTTCTGGGCGAGTTCCAAATATAATTAGTACATTTATCATATTTTCATTTACACAAATTTGTAAACCATTTAGATTCTACTGAAATATAGGAATAAAAAAAATCTATGTTCTGTTATATATATTCTTTCGTCAACAAAGAGAAATCCATCTTCATCAAAGATTCTCTTATTTCTAAGGGGAATCTATATTTCAATATTTTTGCAGGATTTCCACCAACAATTGCATATGGTGGAACATCTTTTACAACAACCGCTCCTGCAGCAACTATAGCACCACGTCCAATTGTCACTCCTGATAAAATCAAAGCATTAGTTGCAATCCAAACATCATCTTCCACTATTATTGGCCCTTTTGTATATCCATCATCCTTTCCTATATTATAAATACTTCCTACTGGGAATGTCAATAATCTATCCGCAAAATGATTCCCTCCTGTAACAAATTTAACACCATCTGCAATAGAACAAAAGTTTCCAATAATTAGCTTTTCCTTATTTGTGAAAAAATTTATATCAATCTTTCCATAAGTATAATTTCCCACTGATATCATTCCAAATGGATAATTTCCACATAAATAAGTACTATTATGCCTATTCAAACGTCGCCAACTCTTATTATGAAAATATAACGAAACAGATGTTTTTCTATAATACAACAAAATATTACTTAGAAAAATATCATAAATCTTACTTCTCAATCTAGAAGGTATTTTTTATATATTTTTACTAACATAATATACGAAATCAATACGTAAAACTATACAGAAACCCCACAATCTCTATAAGCAAAAAGGCATAAAAATCTCATAAATAGGATATGTCTGATTTATAATAGAATCTAATTGTTCTCTTAAAATATTTTTCACCATTATATGTACACAACACCACTGATATTTTTAACATAGCATTTTGCTTTTTACAAATTCCAAACAATCTTCGAATATTTTAGATCCTAACAATCTTAATGATAGAATATAAAAAATAGTATATAAAAAAATCTTTGCAAACAAAAGAATATATAAATTAGTCATTCCACTTAATATATAACTTAGCAGTACAAAAAGTAGAACGCTAATAATCAAATAAGATAAGACATCTTTACATATGAAAATAAATCTTATTGGTAGAATCTTCTTCACATAATGATGCCAAAAGAAAAGACTAAGGAAATAAATTCCTATATATCCAACTACCATATTAAATATGCCAAAAGGATATAACACCCCAATTATCAATATCTGGAATATACCTATAAGAACCATTCCCAATAAATAAATATCTGATCGAGAATAAATCATCAATACATTCACATACAACTGAGATAAATATCCTATTGCTCCCCAAAAAAACAAAACAACTGAAGAAAAGGTACGCTGTCCAACCACTTTTCTCCTAATAAAATCCATACAAATTCTTTTTGCAACAAAGGCTAATCCCAACATGGCCGGAAAAGAAATAAATGCGCCAAAACGAACCATCTTTCTAAAAAACAAGCACTTGTCTTTCCTTATCATCCATTACCTGAACTAACACTGGCTGTGCTACTCCATTAATCATTCCACCTATTAATTGGTGCCCCATTCCCATCCATTTCTGCCCCTGTGAATAAAAAAAGCCCAACTGCTGTGGGGTATAAAATTTCCCTAAAACAACAGAAAAGACATTGTTGCTTATCTGTGTAAAAATATTTGTCAATATCAATTTTGAGCCAAAGCCAAACATTGATTTCAGAGGGCTAAAATTTATCTGAAATGTAGGTTTCCACGGTGCAAAATATAGTTTCAACAACGAACTGATTCCTATATAAGTTGTCGTTTGTATCGCCAATCCGTAATAAGCAAATCCGTTTAAAGCTAATATGACTCCGATAGTTCCTGAGCAGATTAACGATATGATATCAATCTTCGCCTTCTCTTTAACCATCAACATCTTAAACATATAAGCATTCGATGCAATTCCAAAGCCTCCAAATAGAAAACTTAAAAAGACAATACGAGACAAACCTATTAATTCCGGTTTATCATAAAATTGGGCGATCAACGGTGCACAAAAGAAAAGGATCAAATAGAACAATACTCCTGTTAGCGTACTAAACCAAAATACGGCATTATAATCCTCATGCCGTATTTCCTTTTGATTTGTAAGTGCTGCAGTAAAGCCGCTTTCTTGAATCGTTGAAGCAATCGCGCTAAAGATTGCCAACATTCCAACCATTCCGTAGTCGGATGCATCCAGAATACGGGCCAACATAAGACCAAACACCAAGTTCAACACCTGTTGTACCCCATTACTCAGCCCTCCCCAGAAAAGTCCCTTGGCTGTTTTTTCTTTCAGAGTTTGTTCTGCCATTTATTATTTCATTCCTTTAAAAATTTTCAATAGCAGAAATAAACTCTTCTGATTGATGGCTTAACGCATCAAATATTTCCGCATCATAAGACAATTTTTCTTTATCGACAAGGATCAGCAAGCCGATATCCGAATCCAGCCCTACATTCTCCTTAGCTTGCGAACCATAAAAATTGATATCCACTTCAGGTGCTATTGGGTGAAGCAAATTACTGACTTTATGTATTAATTTTGATCTTTGCATTATTCCTTACATTCCTCCGATTTTCCTTTCTCCAATCTCAATCCACTCTTCATAATTAAGCGAAGTCAGGACAGAATAAATATTATCCGACTGATACAAACTTTTGGTTCGAATGGCCCGGATTATCCGGGATTAAAGGGATTAACAGACCATATTCAACCAAGTCACTCATATACTGTTTGATGTTCTTTGGGGTGATAAGACACTCCCAAATAATACAAACATTTTAAACACAATCGCATTACACAGATCACTGATGCTCCCTTCAATAGCTACGGCGTCTTTTTCTTCAATAGAAAAGGTATAAACCTGACGATGAAAAAAGCGGGTTGTCGCTTACTTTCTATTTATTATTGATTTGATTCCAAAAGATTGGATAATCTTATCTATCTCCCTATGCAATGATAAACAAAGCCATTCTCCTCCAACTCCTTCACATCGTAAATGTTCCGGCCATCCAAGATCAGCGGGGTTGCCATCAGTTTTTGACGGCCGACCAGGAAGGCATCCTGAATTCTTTCCATTCCGTGACGAGCAGGAGGGCGTCGGCATCCACTACCGCGTCATAGATGTCTTTGGCATAGTGGATGGTGTCTCCCAAACGACGACGGGTTTCTTCCATCGAGACTGGATCGTAGACATACACTTCACAACCGGAAGCCAATAATTTATCAATCAAGACCAGAGAAGGGGCTTCGCGCATATCGTCGGTTTCCGGCTTGAAGGCCAGGCCCCACATAGCGATACGTTTACCTTTCAGATCACCCTTGAAATAATCGTCCAACTTGCGGAACAAGATGGATTTCTGCTCTTCGTTGACCGCCTCGACCGCTTCTAGGATACGCATCCGGTAACCGTTCGACTTGGCCGTTTTGATCAACGCTTTTATATCTTTTGGGAAACAGGAACCTCCATAGCCGATACCGGCATACAGGAAACGGTTGCCGATACGGGCATCCGAGCCGATCCCTTACGCACCATATTCACATCGGCACCGACAATCTCGCAGAGGTTCGCCACATCGTTCATAAAGCTGATACGGGTAGCCAGCATGGCATTGGCCGCATATTTCGTCATCTCGGCGGATGGTACATCCATGAAAATCACACGGAAGTTGTTCAACAGGAACGGACGGTACAAGCGGGTCATCAACTCCTTTGCACGTTCGGATTCGACACCGACGACCACACGATCCGGACTCATAAAGTCCTTGATGGCCGCACCTTCTTTCAGAAATTCAGGATTCGAAGCAACATCGAACTCAAGCGGCAAACCCCGTTTATCCAGTTCTTCCTGAATCGTCTCACGGACTTTACGGGCCGTGCCTACCGGAACGGTGCTCTTCGTCACGACAAGGAGATGTTTGGTCATGTTGCGGCCGACGGTACGTGCCACTTCGAGCACATAACTCAGATCTGCACTGCCGTCTTCGTCGGGCGGAGTACCTACGGCGCTGAAGAGGACTTCGACCTCGTTCAGGCATTCTGTCAAATCGGTTGTGAAATGGAGACGGCCGGCTTGCTGGTTGCGGTGAACCATCTCTTCAAGGCCGGGTTCGTAGATAGGGATGATACCTTGTTTCAGGTTTGTGATCTTTTCGGCATTTACGTCAACGCAGAAAACTTCGGTTCCCATTTCTGCAAAACAAGTACCGGTGACAAGCCCCACATAACCTGTCCCGACGATAGCTATTTTCATGATTTTATAATCAAATAAAAGTTACGATTAAGTGTTTCCAAATAAAGTTTCGGATACACAAAGGTCCGTCACTCCCACACAAGGAACAACGAAAACGCCACAAAGATAAGAAATTGGAATCATTACACACCTTAAAATCGAGTTATTTGTACAAAAGGACAATACAGAGATAAAAGCACAATCCCTTTCATTCCATCGACAAACCATTACGATCCGTTTCAATTCCGATGCAAAATAGACGCCAAAGATTTTATGGGCTCAAGGAGAGAAAACATTTTCTTCTTGCCAACCGGCACTAAAAATGAATTAATTGTGTAAATTTGCCGTTCAAACTAAATGACCGATGAGCGTAGTAATTAAAGAAGTTACCAGTAAGAAGGAACTCAAAAAGTTCGTAAAGTTCAATATCGAATTATATAAAGGCAACCCGTATCATGTGCCCGGCCTGATCGAAGAAGAGATGGTGACGTTGGATAAAAAGAAGAATCCGGCGTTCGAAGTGTGTGATGCGATCTACTTTTTAGCATACAAAGACGGAAAGGTTGTGGGACGCATCGCAGGAATGATCAACCGCCGGAGCAACGAGACATGGAACCAGAAATATGCACGTTTCGGGTTCGTAGACTTCATTGACGATGCCGAAGTGGTGGATGCCCTGTTCGGTGCTGTAGAAAAATGGGCGGTAGGACAAGGCATGGAGGCGCTGCAAGGGCCGATGGGATTTACCGATATGGATCACGAAGGAATGCTGATAGAGGGATTCGACCAGATCGGGACGATGGCGACCATCTATAATTATCCTTACTATCCGAAACAAATGGAACGTATGGGATATACAAAAGACCAGGACTGGCATGAGTTCAAAATCTATATACCGGACGGAGTACCGGAAAAACATCTGCGTATCGGCGAGATCGTAAAGAAGAAATACGGACTGAAGGTTATGAAGTTTAAGAACGCGAAATCGATCATGCCGTACGCGCAGAAGGTGTTCCGGACATTGAACGAGTCGTACGCGCCGTTATACGGCTTCGCACGTCTGACTCAAAAGCAGATCGACTACTACATCAATATGTACATTCCGATGCTTCGCTACGACCTGGTGACGCTTATCGTCCGTGAGGAAGACGACGAAGTGGTCGGTTTCGGAATCTCGCTTCCCAACCTGTCCAAGGCTATGCAGAAAGCGAAAGGGCATCTTTTCCCGTTCGGTTGGATTTATCTGCTGAAGGCTTTGAAGAGCAAGCCGAAAGTGATCGACCTCTACCTGACGGGTGTCTTGCCGGAATATCAGAGCAAAGGCGTGAACGCATTGCTGTTCAACGACCTGATACCTGTTTACAAGAGTGTCGGAGCTATTTATGCGGAAAGCAATCCGGAACTGGAAACGAACAATGCCGTACAGGCACAGTGGGATTACTTCAAACGCGAGCATCACAAGACAAGAAGAGCATACATTAAACAGTTGAAAGGGAAGAGTTGAAAGGGGAAAGTGATTCTTTATTCTTTTATTCCCAGTCTTTCAATTTTCAACTTTCAATTTTCAATTTTCAAAATGGACGAACTAAATTCAACAATGCAACAGCCGACAGCGTACAACGATGACGATATCAAGACGCTTGACTGGATGGAACATATCCGTCGCCGTCCCGGTATGTATATCGGGAAATTAGGAGACGGTAGTTATGCCGATGACGGTATTTATGTATTGCTGAAAGAGGTGCTGGATAACTCCATCGACGAATATATGATGGGTTACGGTAAAACCATAGAAGTGACCGTCGAAGAAGGCACCGTCTCCGTACGCGACTATGGCCGCGGCGTTCCGCTGGGCAAGGTAGTCGATGTCTCCAGCAAGATGAATACCGGAGCAAAGTACGATAGCAAGGCTTTCAAAAAGTCAGTCGGATTGAATGGAGTCGGAATCAAAGCCGTAAATGCGTTGAGCAGCTATTTCCTGATCACCAGTTACCGGGACGGCGAATGCAAGCGGGTAGAATACAACAAGGCAGTCATCACGGAGGAAGCCCCGATCTGCCCGACGGAGGAGGCAAACGGGACGCTCACCTATTTCATCCCGGACAAAGAGATATTCAAGGATTATCAGTATAAAGACGAATATATCGAGAGTCTGCTGAAAAATTACGTGTTCCTCAACTCCGGACTGACGATTGTCTTCAACGGCAAGAAGTTCCATTCACGCAACGGACTTGTGGACTTGCTGAACGAGAACATGACGACAGAGCCTTTATATCCGATCGTCCACCTGAAGGGAGAAGACATAGAAGTGGTCATTACCCACAGTAACCAGTACGGAGAAGAATATTACTCGTTCGTCAACGGCCAACATACAACACAGGGAGGTACGCACCTTTCCGCCTTCCGCGAAGCGTTGGGACGTGTCATAAAGGAATATTACAACAAGAACTTCGAATGCTCGGACATTCGCGCCGGCGTAGTAGCAGCCATCAGCATCAAGGTGGAAGAACCGGTGTTCGAAAGCCAGACAAAGACCAAGTTAGGTTCGAAAGACATGGGACCGGACGGACCTTCGGTCGGCAAGTTTGTCGGGGACTTCATCAAGAAGGAATTGGACAACTACCTGCACAAGAACGCAGAGACATCGGACGCCCTGCTGCGTAAGATCCAGGAATCGGAAAAAGAACGCAAGGCGATCGCCGGTGTGACCAAGCTGGCCCGCGAACGGGCAAAGAAGGCGAACCTGCACAACAAGAAACTGCGCGACTGCCGTATTCACCTAAACGACACGAAAGGCGACAATCTGGAAGACAGCTGCATCTTCATTACCGAGGGAGACTCGGCAAGCGGTTCTATTACGAAAAGCCGCGATCCGAACCTGCAAGCGGTATTCAGCCTTCGCGGCAAACCGTTAAACAGTTTCGGACTGACGAAGAAGATCGTATACGAAAACGAAGAATTCAATTTGCTACAGGCTGCATTGAACATAGAGGATGGATTGGAAGGCTTACGTTACAATAAGGTGATCATTGCGACCGATGCCGATGTGGACGGTATGCATATCCGCCTACTGCTGATCACCTTCTTCCTCCAGTTTTTCCCGGACCTGATCAAGCGGAACCATGTCTATATCCTGCAAACACCACTGTTCCGTGTACGCAACAAGCAGAAGACCTGGTATTGCTACAGCGAAGAAGAGCGTGTGAACGCAATCGCTGCCGCCGGAAAAAACGCCGAGATCACCCGGTTCAAAGGTTTGGGAGAGATCTCACCGGATGAGTTCAAGCATTTTATCGGAAAGGATATCCGCCTGGACCCGGTAACCATGAAGAAAGAGGACCTTGTGAAAGATATGCTGGAGTTCTATATGGGCAAGAATACGATGGAACGACAGAACTTTATCATAGATAACTTAGTTGTAGAAGAAGACGTTATCAATTGATAATTGACAATAAATTGAGAATATGGATAATACGATAAAAACAGGGGAGGGACAGGAATCAACCGATAATTGTCAATTGTCAATTGCCAGTTGTCCATTAAAAAGGATCGCTCTTTTCCCCGGAACGTTCCATCCTTTCACGATCGGGCACGAATCGCTGGTAAGCCGAGGACTCGAACTGGTGGACGAGATCATCATTTCGATCGGTATCAACGACACGAAACGAACCTATTTCTCACTGGAGAAACGGCTGGAGGCGATCCAAGAGCTCTACAAGGACGAACCGCGCGTACGGGTCATGTCGTATGACTCCCTGACAGTCGATTTCGCCCAACAGATGAATGCCGGGTTTATCCTGCGCGGTATTCGTACGGTGAACGATTTCGAATATGAAAAGAGCATAGCCGATGTGAACCGCAAGTTGAGCGGGATCGAGACATTTATTCTTTTTACGGAACCGGAACATACGCATATCAGCTCCAGCATCGTGCGGGAGTTGCTGCGTTACGGCAAAGATATTTCCCAGTTTGTGCCGAAAGGGACAAACCTTTATTAAAAAATAAAAACAATGAAACGAATTTTACTTCCACTCCTTATATTGAGTGTATTTGCCGCCTCGATGTCGGCACAGCGCGGTAACAACATAGATGCCCGCAAGCTCCAGTTGGCCCTGTATGCCATCTCCAACCTATATGTAGACTCTACAAGCGAAACGAAGTTGGTGGAGGACGCCATCGTCGGCATGCTGGAAAAGCTGGACCCTCACTCTACCTATACGGACCCGGAAGAGACGAAAGAGATGACGGAACCGTTGCAAGGTAACTTCGACGGGATCGGCATCCAGTTCAATATGCTGACGGATACTTTATACGTGATCCAGGTAATTCCCGGCGGGCCTTCGGAAAAGGTCGGCCTGATGGCTGGCGACCGCATCATCATGGTGGACGACACGCTGATTGCCGGCGTCAAGATGAAGAATACGGATGTGATGAAACGCCTGCGCGGTCCGAAGAATACGGAAGTGCGGGTAAAGGTCCTGCGCGGCGGAGTGCCCGACCTGATCGAGTTCAAGATCACACGTGGAAAGATTCCGGTATACAGCCTGGATGCCGCTTACATGGCGGATAAGACTACCGGATACATCAAGCTGAACCGCTTTGCCGCTTCGTCGGCCGACGAATTCCGGGAAGCACTGGAGAAACTGAAGAAACAGGGAATGAAGAACCTGATCCTCGACTTGCAGGGGAACGGCGGGGGATATCTGAATATCGCGATCGACCTGGCCGACGAGTTCTTAGGCAAGGACAAGCTGATCGTTTATACCGAAGGAAACAAACAACCGCGCGAGGAAGCCAAGTCTTCGGCCCGCGGAGGGTTTGAAGAAGGACGTTTGGTCGTGCTGGTAGACGAAACATCCGCATCCGCCAGTGAAATCCTTTCCGGTGCGGTGCAGGATTGGGACCGTGGCGTGGTCGTAGGCCGCCGTACGTTCGGAAAAGGGCTGGTACAGAAACCGATCCCGATGCCTGACGGCTCAATGATCCGCCTGACGGTTGCCCGCTATTATACGCCTACAGGCCGTTCTATCCAGAAACCGTATGTCAACGGCAACCAGGAGCAATACAACCATGACTTGATCGACCGCTACAACCGGGGCGAACTGATGAGCGCGGATAGCATCCATTTCCCCGATTCGATGAAGTACAATACGCTGGAGACGAAACGCATCGTTTATGGCGGCGGCGGTATCATGCCGGATGTCTTTATCCCGGTCGACACCTCGCGCTACACGGATTATCACCGCAGCGTCGTGGCTGCCGGCCTGGTGAACCGCATCGCCATGAATTATTTGGACCGTCATCGTGCCGAACTGAACAAGAAATATCCGAAGTTCGCCCAATACAAGCAGAACTTCAACGTGACAGACGACATAATGCAAGAACTGGTCACACTGGCTAAAGACGACAAGATCGAGTTCAACGAAGAGCAATACAACCGTTCCAAGCCGCTCATCATGCTCCAAATCAAGGCGCTTATCGCACGCGACCTGTATGATATGGCCGAATACTTCCAGGTCATCAACGACGACAACGAAAGCTTCCAGGAAGCCTTGCGCCTCATCAACGACGAACAGCGGTACAAAAAAGAATTGGGACGGTAAACCTATTATCGATAATACTTCCTATATTTGTATTCATCAACGAAAAGAAAGGAACACAAAAGATGGACACAACGATGAAAACGATAGAACTTACTTTGCCGGATTCGGAATTGTCTTTCATTAAGACAATAGCGAAGAAATTCGGATGGACTCTGACAACCAAACACACAAAAACTCAGAAAAAGTCTTGATGAAGGCATTGCCGATATCAAAGCCGGGCGTGTTCGCGAAGTTTCTACGGATGAATTAAAACAAATGATGGGATTATGAGTTCATACACGATCCTAATCACTAAACGATTTGAAAAGGACTTGGAAATATGTAAGAAGAGGGGACTAAAACTTAGCCTCCTCTATACTGTAATAGAGCAACTCAAATTGAACGGGACATTACCAAAACAATATCGTGCCCACAAACTAAGTGGTAATTATGCTAACTATTGGGAATGCCATATTAAAGGCGATTGGTTATTAATATGGGAGCAAAACGATGATGAACTCATTTTGATATTAACCTCAACCGGAACACATTCAGATTTATTCTAAAGGATTATGTACTGGACACTTTTTCTGACATTCGTCAAAATAGGGACTTTCACTATCGGGGGAGGATATGCGATGCTGCCCCTGATACAGCGGGAAGTGGTAGATAAAGGATGGCTTTCGAAGGAAGATTTCATCGACCTCTTCTCCGTAGCCCAGTCCTTGCCCGGCATTTTCGCCGTGAACATCTCTATTTTTGTAGGATATAAACTGAAAAAGTGCCAGGTGGTATTGTTTGCGCTTTGGGAAGCATCCTTCCCTCCTTCTTCATCATTCTGGCTATCGCGCTGTTCTTTACACACGTGCAGGACAACGTATGGGTAGAGAAGGCGTTCAAAGGATTGCGTCCGGCGGTCGTCGCCCTGATTGCCGTGCCTTGCCTGACAACGGCACGTTCGATCAAGATGAGTTACAAAGAGCTGGTTATCCCTATCGCTGCCGCACTGCTGATCTGGCAGGAGGGTTGTCTCCTGTGTGGATTATTCTGGCAGCTATCATAGGAGGACTTGTTTACGGACTGAAAATAAAGAAAGACTGATATGATCTGGTTGCAATTATTCTATGTATATCTGAAAATCGGGATATTCGGTTTCGGTGGCGGCTATGCGATGCTCTCCCTGATACAGGCAGACGTGGTGGACCGCTACGGATGGATTTCGTCACAGGAATTTACGGATATCGTCGCCATCTCGCAGATGACCCCCGGGCCGATCGGGATCAACAGCGCCACCTATATCGGATATACAGCCATCCACAATGCCGGCTATTCGCCCGCGATGGCCGTATTTGGCTCCTGCCTGACGACATTTGCCGTCTGCCTGCCCTCTTTCCTGCTAGTGCTGGCCATCTCATACGCCTTTGCAAAATTCAGGAACAACAAATATGTAGCAGCCGCGTTCTACGGCCTTCGTCCGGCTACGGTCGGCCTGATTGCGGCAGCGGCTTTGCTATTGATGAATAGCGAGAACTTCATCGACTATAAAAGTTTCCTGATCTTCGGGGCTGCGTTCATCCTCACCTGGAAGTTCAAGATCAACCCGATCCTGATGATTATCCTGGCAGGAATCGCCGGGATAGTTCTCTATTGGTAAATTTTACCGCAAAAGTCAAGACTTTCGTAACAAGAAGTCAGGACCTTCAGAGTAAAAAAAAACCTGGACTTCCACAATCAATATTCAGGACTTTCTATCAATAAACACCCTTATTTCAAGTCAGGCTTTCATCGATAGAAAGTCCTCCTTTGTCGAGGAAACGCTCCTCTTTTTCTAATCTGATTGTGCAGGCTTTCATCCTGTTGTAGTTTTGCTTTCGTAAAAAGGTAAAAAGATTGTCAGGTTACAAAACGAAAGCATCATGAAACAGATTTCTTCCCTACTCCTCTCCTGCCTGCTTCTCCTGCCCGCCGGGATGAATGCGGAGGAAGACGCACCCAAACAATGGACGCTTCGCGATTGTATCGATTACGCCCTGGAGCATAACATCACCATACAGCGGAACCGCATCAGCGCCGAGAGTGCCCAAGAAGACGTAAAGACAGCCAAGGCGGATTTCCTGCCTTCCTTGAGCGGGAACATCAGCCAGCGCGTCGTCAACCGCCCGAACAGTGCAAGAGGCACCATCATCAGCGGCGATAACATCACGACAAGCGAAAGCAAAACCTCGTACAACGGCAGCTACGGCATCGACGCCAACTGGACTGTGTATAACGGCAGCAAACGGGTGAACACCGTCAAACAACAGAAGCTGAACAACCGCATCGCCGAACTGAACGTGGACGAAAGCGAAAACTCGATCGAGGAAAGTATCACCCAACTGTATGTACAGATCCTCTACTCGGCCGAAGCCGTCAAAGCAAACGAATCGACACTTGAAGTAAGCCGGAAAGAGTTTGAACGGGGACAGGAATTGTTCAACGTCGGCAGTATCGCCTCAAGCGACCTCGCCCAACTGGAAGCGCAGGTAAGCAGCGACAACTACCAGTTGGTGACCTCCCAGGCTACCCTGCAGGATTATAAGTTGCAATTGAAACAACTTCTCGAACTGGACGGGGACATCGAAATGGACCTCTACCTGCCGCAACTGAGCGACAGCAACGTCCTGATCCCGCTTCCCGAAAAAGACGATGTCTACAACACCGCCCTCAGCCTCCGTCCCGAAATAGAAGCAGGAAAGCTGAACGTGGAGAGCTCGGACCTGAGCATCAAGATGGCACGTGCAGGATATCTCCCGACCTTAAACCTCAGCGCAGGCATCGGAAGCACGAATGCCAACGGCAGCGACTTCAGCTTCAGCGAACAGGTCAAGCAGAACTGGAACAACTCGCTGGGACTGACCCTCAGCATCCCCATCTTCGACAAGCGGCAGACGAAAAGTTCCATCAACAAGGCCAAGCTGCAAAGCAGACTAGCCAGCTGGACCTGCTGGACAACAAGAAGACACTCTACAAGACCATCGAAAACCTCTGGCTAGCCGCCAACAGCGCACAACAGCAATACGTTGCAGCTTCACAGAAGTTGAAGAGCACGGAAACCAGCTACTCTCTCGTCAGCGAACAATTCAACGTCGGCATGAAAAATACAGTAGAATTGCTCACGGAAAAAATAACCTGTTAAGCGCACAACAGGAAACGCTCCAGGCCAAATACACGGCCATACTGAACGCAGGCTTGTTGCGCTTCTACCAAGGAGAAGAAATCAATTTATTCTGAGACATGACATTAGGGGTGAACCGCTAATGAATATATTCACTCTCTTTTTGTTTCGGAGGATGTGTCAAAATCTCCTTATCTCCGCGCCTGACGCAGGAACAAGGCACTTTTGGCACACCTCCCTTGCAAAAAGGGATCGACATCCAGAAAGAAATAAAAAACAGATAAAGATATGAACAAGAAGAAACTAATTATCGGTATAGTAGGCGTATTGGTCGTGGCCGGAGGCATCTGGTTCTTCACAGGCAAAACGTCGAAAGGCGGTATCCGGCTCGAAACCGCCAAAGTGGGCCGCAGTTCCATTTCGAACACGGTAACGGCAACCGGAACAGTCGAGCCGGTAACGGAAGTCGAAGTCGGCACGCAGGTGTCCGGTATCATCGACAAGTTGTATGCAGACTATAACGACGTGGTCAAAGCAGGGCAGTTGATCGCCGAAATGGACAAGGTCAACCTGAAAGCCGAACTCGCATCCGCCGAGGCACAGCTGGCAAGCAGCAAAAGCGAATTCGAGTACCAACAGAAGAATTACGCCCGCAACAAGATCCTCTTCGAAAAAAAGCTGATCAGCGACTCGGACTATGAAACGTCCACATACAACTATGAGAAAGCAAAAGCCGCCTACGAACAAAACCAAGCGGCAATGGTCAAAGTGAACCGCAACCTCGAATATGCGACGATCACCAGCCCGATCGACGGTGTCGTGATCAACCGTGCCGTTGAAGAAGGACAGACCGTAGCCGCCGGCTTCGAGACTCCGACCCTATTCACCATCGCGGCAGACCTGACCAAGATGCAGGTGATAGCCGACGTGGACGAAGCCGACATAGGTAACGTAGAAAATGGGCAACGTGTCTCCTTCACCGTCGACGCCTACCCGAACGACGTATTCGAAGGCACGGTCATGCAAATCCGCCTCGGCGACAGCGAAAGCACCAGCAGCTCTTCTTCCACCTCGACCTCGACGGTCGTTACCTACGAAGTGGTGATATCGGCCGATAATCCCGACCTTAAATTGAAGCCGCGCCTGACAGCCAACGTGACGATCTTCACGCTGGAACGCGATAACGTGCTGACAGTCCCGACCAAGTCGCTCCGCTTCGTACCGGATGCCGGGATGTTGACGCAACTGGGCTACATCGTCTCCGAAGCCGGCAAGGAAGCCCCTGCCGGGAAACGTCTCGTATGGATCAAGAACGGGCAGGAGCTGAAGCCGAAAGCCGTTACCGTCGGTTCCACCAGCGGAAACATGATCGAGATAACCGACGGCCTGAACGAAGGTGAAGAATTGGCTGTCGATCTCGAAGCCTCCTCCATTACTCCGGCAGCCGAAGCCGAAACGGAAAGAAGCCCGTTCATGCCAGGCCCTCCGGGAAGCAATAAGAACAAGAAGAGTGCCAAGTAGGGGCAGGCTTTATATATCTGCCCTCCAAACAAGGAGTACAACAATATGAAAGAGATAATCAAATTAGAAAACATCAAGCGTGACTTCAAGGTCGGAGACGAAACGGTCCATGCCTTGCGTGGTGTCTCCTTCACGATCTACGAAGGCGAATTTGTCACCATCATGGGGACATCCGGCTCAGGAAAGAGTACCCTGCTGAACACGTTAGGTTGTCTGGATACACCGACCAGCGGAGAATATTACCTCGACGGCACATCGGTCCGCACGATGGGTAAGAACGCCCGCGCCACCTTGCGCAACCGCAAAATCGGGTTCGTCTTCCAGAACTACAACCTGCTGCCTAAGACGACAGCGGTCGAGAACGTGGAGCTTCCCTTGATGTACAATCCGTCCTACAGTGCAGCCGAACGACACAAGAAAGCAGTCGAATCGCTGATTGCCGTAGGTTTGGGCGACCGCCTGATGCATAAAAGCAACCAGATGTCCGGAGGACAGATGCAACGTGTCGCCATCGCCCGGGCGCTGGTAAACGACCCCGCCGTCATCCTCGCCGATGAAGCGACCGGAAATCTCGATACCCGTACCTCTTTCGAGATACTGGTTCTTTTCCAGAAACTGCATGCCGAGGGACGTACCATCATATTCGTGACCCACAACCCGGAGATCGCCCAGTACAGCAGCCGCAACATCACGCTGCGCGACGGGCATGTCACCTCCGACACGGTCAACCGGAATATCCTGAACGCGGCAGAAGCGTTGGCGCGGCTGCCGAAGAATGACGATTGATCTTGCCACCCTTCCGTGGGGGCCCTTTATGCGAATACCGGAATCATCCGATACAAGCGGAAGGAGGCAAAGGTGTTTAAAGAATCACTTATAAAACAACAATAACAATGAACGGAACAAACCTAATAAAAATAGCCGTCCGGGCACTCGCCAATAACAAATTGCGCGGCTTCCTCACGATGCTGGGCATCATCATCGGCGTGGCCTCCGTGATCACGATGCTTGCCATCGGACAAGGCTCGAAGCGAAGCATACAGGCTCAGATCAGTGAGATGGGTTCCAACATGATCATGATACACCCGGGCGCCGACGTGCGTGGCGGTGTCCGGCAGGATGCCTCCGCGATGGAAACCCTGAAACTACAGGATTACGAAGACATTGTGGACGAAACACGCTTTGTCTCGGCCGTTTCTCCTTCCGTCAACAGCAGCGGGCAGGCGATCTACGGCGCCAACAACGCCCCGACCACGGTCTACGGCATCAGTCCCGACTATCTGGAGATACGGCGCTACAAAGTCGAGGACGGTGACATGTTCACCGAACAGGACATCCAGACAGCCGCCAAAGTATGCGTAGTCGGCAAGACCGTCGTCGACAACCTCTTCCCCGACGGCAGCAACCCGGTAGGCAAGGTCATACGTTTTCAGAAATTACCTTTCCGCATCGTAGGCGTGCTGGAAAGCAAAGGATACAACAGCATGGGAATGGACCAGGACGACCTAATCTTAGCTCCATACACAACTATTCAGAAAAAGGTCCTGGCCATCACCCATCTGCAAGGCATTACCTGTTCGGCCCTCAAGGAGGAATACACCGACCAGGCCATCGACGAGATTTCTGAAATACTCCGCCGCAACCATAAGTTGAAGGAAAGTGACGATGATGATTTTACCATCCGTAGTCAGCAGGAGTTGAGCACGATGTTGACAAGCACTACGGATATGATGACCGTGCTGTTGGCGGCTGTGGCGGGTATTTCGCTCCTCGTAGGCGGTATAGGGATCATGAATATCATGTACGTCAGCGTGACGGAGCGTACACGCGAGATCGGCCTCCGTATGAGTATCGGGGCAAAAGGCATCGACATCCTGGCACAGTTCCTGATCGAGTCCATCCTGATCAGTGTGACAGGCGGTTTGATAGGTGTAGTCTTTGGAGTGGGCGCGGCCCTTGTCGTGAACGGAGTCGCCCACTTTCCGATCTACATCCAGCCCTGGAGCGTCGTCCTCTCGTTCGCCGTATGTACCGTCACGGGTGTATTCTTCGGATGGTATCCGGCCAAAAAGGCGGCACAGCTCGACCCGATAGAGGCAATACGTTACGAATAGCAGGCGGGAAGCATCGAGGGAAGAAGACGCTCTGCGTCAAGCATGCCTCATAGGTATGAGGCAACGTACCTCAAAGATATGAGGCAACTCACCTCATAGGTACGAGGCAATACACCTCATAGTGATGAGGCATGCTTGACGCAGAGCCTCTTCCATGACCGATGCCGCCTGGCGTTCGACAGAGAAACAACACTTCTTCCATGCCCGATGCTTCTCTGATATATAATAAACAGTATCTTTGCATAAATGGGAACAACAGAGACAATGCACACATTACCGGCTCCCCCTTCAAAGGCATGGGGAAGCTGATCCATATCGCAGCCTGGGCCATCCTCTTCGGGCTGCCGTTCTTCTTCACCGGACGCGAGTCGCAGACGGTGACGGTCCTGAGCTACGTCCGCTCCATGATCGTCCCGCTGTCGTTCATGCTGGTGTTCTATGCCAACTATTTCGTGCTGATCGACCATTTCCTGTTCGCCAAGCGTCCCTGGAAGTTCTTGCTATGCAATGTCGTACTGATCGCTGCCTCGATGGGGGCCGTCCATCTGATGTTCGAACTGCTCCCGCATCCCGAATGGGAACATCCGAGGCCGGAAAGGGAATGGCAGGAGACGGTCGGTTTCTTCATGGTGAACGCCATGCTGTATATGCTGGTGGCAGGGCTAAGCGTCGCCATCAAGATGACCGGGAGCTGGTATCAGATGGAGTCGTCCCGCCGGGAGTTGGAGAAAAGCCGTGCCGAAGCAGAATTGCAGAATCTGAAGAGCCAGTTGAACCCCCATTTCCTTTTCAACACACTGAACAATATCTACAGCTTGATCGCTTTCAGCCCGGAAAGGCGCAAGAAGCCGTGCACGACCTAAGCCGCCTGCTCCGCTACGTGCTCTACGACAGCAGCCAGCCGATGGTTCCGTTAGAGAAGGAACTCGACTTCATCCGGAACTATGTGGAACTGATGCGTATACGCCTGCCGGAACATGTGAAACTCACGACCGACATATCGGCCGCCACATCTGAAACCCAGGTGGCACCTCTCCTTTTCATCTCCCTGATCGAGAATGCGTTTAAGCATGGGGTGAGCCACAACAAACCTTCTTTTATCGACCTGAAGATTCACCAGGAAGGGACACGGATCGTCTGCTCTATCCGCAACAGCCACTTCCCGAAAGACAACGGACAGGACAAGAGCGGCTCCGGCATTGGGCTGCAGAATCTCAGCAGGCGGTTGGAATTGCTGTATCCGTCGCATCATATTTTCACGTACGGGCAAAAGGAGACGAATATGTTTGCCTGTTAGAATTGCAGGCATAAGGATTTATTGTATTTTTGTCCGGTACATCAATACAACAAATTATGACGTTAACATGTGCAATCATCGATGATGAACCACTGGCCATCAGTCTGCTGGAAAGTTATGTGAACAAGACTCCGTTCCTCCGCCTCACGGCAAAGTTCAACAGTGCTCTCGAGGCTTTGCCCGTATTGAGCGCCCAGCCGGTAGAGCTGCTTTTCCTCGATATCCAGATGCCGGAACTGAGCGGCATGGAATTTTCTCGGATACTGGAGGCAGATACCCGCATCATCTTTACGACGGCTTTCGAACAGTATGCCCTCGACAGCTACAAGGTGAACGCCCTCGACTATCTGCTGAAACCGATCAGTTACCCGGATTTCCTCAAGGCGGCCAACAAGGCGTTGCAATGGTACGAGCATATGCAAGCGCCTGCGGCAGAGATCGAGTCGATCTTCATCAAGACTGAGTATAAGCAGGTACAGGTCGAACTGCGCAAAATACTCTATATCGAAGGGCTGAAAGACTATGTCAAAATTTTTATCGAGGATGAACCGCATCCCATCCTTTCACTGATGAGCATGAAGTCGCTGGAAGAGATGCTGCCGGCAAGCCGCTTTATCCGCGTACACCGTTCCTTTATCGTACAGCCTGAAAAGATCAAGGTGATCGAACGGAACCGGATCGTGTTCGGAAAAGAATATATCCCGATCTCCGACAACTACAAACCGAGGCTTGTCGAATTTCTGGCGCAACGGTCACTCAATTTCAATTGACAATGGACAATTAACTTTGTTAAATGATACGGCGTAGCCCAATTCTCAATTAATTAAAAAAGTTGTAACAGCAACTTTTCCAAAGCCCCAGTCATCCGGCTCATCGGGCAAGAATAGTTATTCGAGAAAACGGCTACCGCATACGTCTTTCCATCTTTCGTGATATAGCCGGCATAGCTCCTGACACCCGTAATACCCCCGCTTTTCAGGCGGGCTTTTCCCTGCAACTTCGATCCTTTCAAGAAATTGCGCACTGATCCCTCTATCCCGGCTTGTGGTAAAGAGGCTATGAAAAGCATCCGAAACAGCAGATTCCGTCGCCATATAGACCAACAGCTCTCCCATAAATCCGGCCGACACCTTATCTGCCGGAGCCAAGCCGCTGCCGTCGTTCATCCGGAGCGGAAAGACATCCAAACCTTTCTTCTCCCAATATTCTTTCACGACCTGCACACCACGACCAAACGAGGAGATCATCTCGTTCCTTCGCGGTTTGTATTGCAATCCGACCGTTTTGACCAAAGCATCCGCATATAGGTTATGGCTGACATGGTTGCATACGCTTGCTATCTCCCGCAGCGTGGACGAATAGGTCGTGACAATCTCTTTCCTCTCTCCCTTCTTCCACCGGTTTTCCTCCACCTCGATACGGTAGCAGGAAGGGGACCCGTCCACCCGTATTCCCTTCTGCTGAAGCTGGTCCGTCAGATAGCGTGCCAAATATAAGGCAGGATCGGGGATATCTCCTTTCAAGACATACGCCTCCCGGTTCGCAGGCAGGACACCATACAAGTAGCGCACGTCATCGAGCGGAGCACCGATAATATAAGCGCTGTCCGAAGAAACCGGAGCGGCTTTCAGGTAGTTCTTAAACCGGATAAAAGGGATATCCGGCTCTGTCCCCTTCAAGACCGGCCGCGTCCCGGCAGCCCCAGTCTGCAAGGATAACTTATACATATTGTCGAAGATGGAAATACCATAACTTCCGGGGGCATAATAATTTCCCATATCTTCCCGGAGCCATTTAATAGAGACGCCTTCGGTGTCGAAAATGCTTTCGTCCGATATGACCGATCCTGTTATATGCTCGATGCCGGCTTTCTGCAAAGCAGCTATCCAGGTTGACAAAAACTTGTTCTGCCCCGGTGCGAAATGCGAAGAGCCCAAGGAGGGATCACCGCTTCCTTTTATATAGAGGTTTCCCTCCAACGTGCCGTTTTCCAGTATTCCGTCATATTCCAACGTGGTCGGATAGCGATAGTCTTCTCCCAATATCTCAAGCGCTGTCGCCGTGGCTACCGTCTTCAACACCGAAGCGGGCGATTGCAGCCGGTCCGTATCATAACTGTAGACCGTTCTTCCCTCCTGCACATCTTTCACTACCAGAGAAAAAGAGGCTCCCCGCATATAAGGGGCCTGCAATAACCATTTGACGGGGGCGGGAGTCTGTGCACCGGCAAGCAAATGAAGGCAAATCAACAGGCAAAGCAGTACTATTTTGTTTCGTATCATCCTTTCTATTCAACTTTATTTTATCTTTGCCATAAAGGCAAAGATAAGTCGGTTTGCATTATCTTTGCCTGCAAAGATAAGAATTTAATATGAACCCATTGTTTGATAAACCGTTCACATTCGACAGGGTGGCACGTATTCTGTTCGGCCTGGCTGTTATCAGTGGTATTATCTATCTGATCGCCGTCCTGCGAAATGCTTTGTTACCATTCCTGATTGCCTGGCTGCTGGCTTATATGATGCAGCCGTTCGTCAAGTTCTTCCAGTATAAAGTCAAGCTGAAAAGCCGTTTGCTGTCTATCCTGGCCGTTCTCGTGTCTACCCTTCTGGTGATCTCGCTGGTGGGTGTCGTGATCGTCCCCTCTGTCACCCAGGAGTTCAACCGGACTTTGGAACTGATGCAGGAACATAACAGCGGCTACGGACATATCCCGATGATTCCGCAGTCATGGGCAGAGTATCTGGAAAAGAATATCGACCCGGACCAGTTGGCACAGCTCCTGAGCAAAGAGAACATAGAAAAGGCGGTCAAACAGATCGCTCCCAAAATGTGGATCGTACTGACTAATACTTTCTCCATTCTGTTCAGTATTACGATCGTGTTTGTAATCTTCCTTTACTTCATCTTTATCCTGTTGGATTATGAACGGATTGTCAACGGTTGGATCCGCCTGATTCCCGAACGTTACCGCCCCTTTGTCCAAGGGTTAGCCGACGATGTCGAATATAGTATGAACCGCTACTTCCGCGGACAGTCATTGATTGCCTTATGTGTCGGCATCCTCTTCGCCATCGGATTTAAGATCGTCGGTTTCCCGCTGGCCGTTATCCTAGGGCTATTCATCGGTTTCCTCAACCTCATTCCTTATATGCAAACGATCGGTATCATCCCGATGATCTTGCTGAGTCTCCTCAAAGCTGCGGAGACCGGAGAAAACTTTTGGCTGATCTTCGGATCGGGAATTCTCGTCCTTTGCATCGTGCAGTGCATACAAGACTTGTATCTCACTCCCCGCATAATGGGTAAGGCTATGGGACTGAATCCCGCCATCATCTTACTTTCATTATCCATTTGGGGAACTTTATTAGGTTTTATCGGCTTAATCATCGCTCTCCCCCTGACAACTCTTTCTCTCTTATTATAAACGTTTTATACTTATGGAAGAAGACCAGTCTCTTGTAGAGAAGCACGAGTTGTCAAAGGTCCAAAAGAAAAAAACATTCCCAAAAGAATAAAAAAACTTGCATCAGCTATTGCATATATAAAAAAAAGCCCTACCTTTGCACCCGCATTACAGAGTAACGCACAGAATGATTCGCTAGCTCAGCAGGTAGAGCACATCCCTTTTTAAGGATGGGGTCCTGGGTTCGAACCCCCAGGCGGATCACTGAAAACAAAAAAAAACCAAGCAAATCCCTGATAATCAGACATTATCAGGGATTTTTATTTTCTCCAAATACTGCATTTCACCGCAAAAAACAATGATGATCACAGGTGAAATAGGTGGACTTGACATCTACCTGAAAAGTCCACCGAATTAGATCATATTTCATTGATTTTCCGATTTTTGCGCGGTTCGAAACCGACTCGTAAAAATTAATTTTGTAAACATCATTTTTTGAGTATGGCTATGCAGAGAAACTACTTTTACGATTCTTTTCTTCATCAAGAAGTCTAAACTCCTAAAAAACGGAGAGGCACCCATTTGTATGCGTATAACGGTTAACGGGCAACGGGCCGAGATACAGATTAAAAGAAGCGTGGACATTTCCAAGTGGAATTCCAAAAGGAATGTGCCATAGGTAAGGAAAGGAAATCTATGGAATTGAACCATTATCTGGATACGGTCCGTATGAAAGTTTTACAGATCCACAGGGAACTGGAGCAGGACGGGAAGCCGATCACGGCCGATGTCTTAAAAGACGTTATTACGGGGGAGAGACTCTCCGAAGATGCTGCTGGAGGTTTTCCAGGAACATAACCGAAAGTACAGGGAGTTGATGGGCAAGGATTATGTCGCCGGGACTGTCCTGCGCTATGAACGGACCGCGAGGTATCTGGGTGAACTGCTACAAAAGGAATACAGGATGAACGATATACCTTTGAAAGAGATAAACCATGAGTTCATCGCCCGGTTTGAGCACTATGTAAAAACAGAAACATCATGTGCCCAGAATGCCACGGTAAAATATCTGAAAAACTTCAAGAAGATAATAAAAGTGGCGCTTGTGAACAAATGGATAACGGACGATCCTTTTCTGGAGATTCATTTTAAACAAACAAAAACGAACCGGGCGTTCCTTACGGAAGAGGAATTGAACATACTTCTGAAAAAGGAATTCACCATTCCCCGCCTGCAAACGGTCAGGGACATATTCGTGTTTTGTGCGCTGACCGGGCTGGCCTTTACCGATGTACAGCACTTGCGATATGAACACATAATAAAGGATGTCAATGGCGAGTACTGGATAAGAAAAGCCCGGGAAAAGACGGACAACATGTGTGACATTCCACTGTTGGACATTCCACGGATGATTTTGGAGAAGTACAAGACACATCCGGAATGCCTGAAAAAAGGAGTGGTCTTGCCGGTACCCAGTAACCAGCGGATGAACAGTTATTTGAAAGAGATCGCTGACATATGCGGTATCAATAAACCACTGAGCACGCATGTGGCCAGGCATACATTCGCGACCGTCGCGCTGGCCAACAGGGTTTCAATGGAATCCGTTGCGAAAATGCTCGGGCATACAGACATCAGGACAACCAAAATATACGCGAGGGTTTTGGACAAGACCGTTTCCGAAGAAATGAAAGGGATGAGAAGCAAATTCGTGGTCTGATAAGGACTGGAAAACAATCAGACCATACTTGAAGCCACCTGATTCCAAATGAAACTATCCCATAAAATGATTTCACTTGAGATTAGGTGGCATATCAACAAGATATGAGTATCGGTTTAGCATTTGAATCGAGACTTCATCAAATACCATCTCTGTTCCTTATCCTGCATTTATGTTTGGAAAATTTGGTAATCATGTCATTCGTGCTGTGATTAACCGTTTTGATACTTTTAAGTTCTCAAATCTTAAAGATTCTTATTCCAATTTGGAGTCTATTAAGAACTTTATCAAGGGTTACTCATATTTAGCGGGAATCAATATTCTGGTATATGCCAAACAAGAAGTGTTGGATGATCTGACGCAGAAAGAGAAACTTTTTTGTGCAATATAGGTTCTCCATCAGATAGAACCATTGTTGTCAAAAGGCGGTATCGGATAAGGAACAAAGCTTTTCCGTCCGAAACAGATACAAGAAGTCTCTGTGAACGTACACAAAAATTATTACTTAACAGTTAAAGAATTGGTAAGTCTATGTTGGAAACAGAGAATATGTATCTGTGTATGGACCTCTCAAAAGCCGATTGGCACTCTTACGAGGATAGTTTTGGAACATTGGAAGAGAAGCGCCTTATCAGATATATTGAGTCAATATATCAAAACTCACAAAGAAATACCACAACATATCCTTACTCCGTAATGAACAGGATTTGAATGGGAAGAATATGGAAGAAATACTATTTGACAGATAGTTATGCAAATCTGTGAGATTCGACATTTTGTATATACAATTTGGAAACCATCCAGTTTCTCCGTTCTGCTCAGATTCTCATATTCAAATCCTTGTATATAAAAATATGAGAAAAAGTCTAAAAATGATTTTTATTTGGCAGACGCATCTATATCCAGGCTATTCAGGTAATCCGCTACAAGCCGCTCGAGTTGTCCTCGTCTGAAATCAAACCATTTCTGACGGTATTCGCTTCCATCAATGACATATTTGAAATTTCTGAATGGCTTCCGTCCCGATACGGCTTTCCGCAACCTCTCTTTTATTCCGGCATCATCCGGTATGCAATCCCGAATGAAACGCTCCATGATCCCGAAGGACTCTCCCGGCTCCGGCGGTCAATGCGGACGCAGTTCTCCCAACGCTCCACCTTCCTGTAAACTTCCTGATAATATTTGTCAAAATCTCCACACTCATAAGAACCGTATGAAGCTCCCGGCACGCTTTCGGTTTCCAAAGTGTCGATTCAAGAAACAGACCATTCCCATGCCCGTTTCTTCGGCGATGCCACTGATTACCTCTACCGGATATTTCGAATATTCTTCCATTTCCCGTCTGCTTTCTAAAATGTAATAAGCACTCACGAAAATACATCATGAGGTGGAAATAACAAAAGCTTTTACGAATAAATGTAACGCAATCTGTCATCCTCATTTCTTGCGGCAAAGAAAGTTGTTTTTCAGGTCGGTCCCGCAAGGCGGCCCTGCGGGCTGGTTGCTCGTGAAAAAATCTTCCTCACGCTTTGCGTGAGCGTATTTTTTCACGGCAAGCCTTGCCGGAGACCGCCGAAAAAACAAACTGGAGGAAGCACAAGAAATAAGAATGCCTACCCGTGTAGGCCATGTATAACTCAAAAAAATATAAGGCTATGGCAGACAAGAGCACAGAAAAGAAAGACTGTTCAACGAATGGTTCACTAAATCCTATGACAGACTGAGAGGGACGTTACGCCGGTACGGAATGCTGGACGAGGACAATTTCCATGACACCTACCTTTTCGTAAGGAAGCAGGTGCTAGTCCCCGGAAAGGACATAACGGATTATGACGCGTATTTTGTCGGATGCTACAAAAAAGCGGCTCTGGTAAAGATAAAAAGAGAGAACCGGTATGCCCATCCTGAAGACGATTTTTTCCTCAGATGCGGTGAGGAGGCGGAGTTTCTTTCCACGGACGACCTGAACGGATGTGAGAGGCTGGTAAGGGACATACTCCGCTTTATCCGGCAGAAATTCTCTTATGACGAATACCGGATGTTCATGCTCCGGTTCTACGAGGCCAGTTTCTCTTCAAGGCACTGGCGGAATGCATGGGCATCTCAGCTATGGCAATATCACAGAAAGTATGCGCCATAGTGGAAGCGGTGCGCTCGCATAGGAGTTTTGCGTGGAGGAGCCAGATGCTGGTAATTGAAGGAGCGATATCCTGAACGGAAGTCATTTATCACCATTATAAAAGGAAAGGACTATGGCACTTATCGTATATAACAAGGAGAATTCCCGTCCGCAGGAAGTCACATACAAGGGCAAGCGGACCATCAATCTGGACAGCAGGGGAACTGTCTATCTATCAAAGATGATGTCAATTGAACTGGGTGTTCTTGGCGGAGGCCGGGTAAGCTTTGCGCATGATGACGAGACGGGGGACTGGTACATCTGCCGTACCACCGATGATGACGGGTTCATCGTATGGAAGGACAAAAGATGTGCAAGATTCTCTGCGGGGTTTATCGTGCACAGGCTCATGCGGCAGGCGAAGGTGGAGCGGAAAAGCGTACAGTTCATGATGGCGAAGACACCCATGGAGGTGAACGGAACGGTCTATTACAAGATACTGCTCTCGAATCCGATTTTAAGATAGGCTGTACATAAAATAAATATACACCAAGGAGTGTCTGACCGGGTATAGACCCGCTGGACGCCCCTTTCTTTTTTTGTCACACTCCATTGGCGGGACGAACAGGTTCCCATGTCTTTTCGTCTGTCATTCCCATCGTTCCACGTGTCAGCGTGAGTTCCGTGTACCGGTACGGACCATCTCGTCAAGCACATCCCCATGCTCGTCCAGATGACGGTTGAGCACATTGTCAAGGAATGCCGGTACGGTCATGCCCTCGCTGAGCAGGGGGAGTATGCGTGCCAGTCTGCGGTAGGTCTCATAACTGATATAGGTCTGCTTGCGGTGGACGTACTCCCTGCGGCTGAGATAGTCGGCACGATATGTCTTCATCCTTTCCGCAAGGGAGGTCCCTGACCGGACAGCGGGCTTGTGGAAAACGGTCGGCTTTTTCTGTCCTGCCATCGGGTATGGATACAGACTCCTTCCCTTCCTTTCCCCTGTCTTCCTCTTTCTCTATCCCGTCCGGATGCGTCTTCGGACATCCGTCGGCATCGGTCTCGTGCGCCATGATCTCTTTCAGGCGTTCCTCATTCACGTTCATAAATTCCTTTCTTCTCATGCCTTTTGCCTGTCAGGATGGATAATGCATTCTATCTCTCCGGCCAGCGTATCAAGACCGCTGCCTTTCAGCAATTTCCCGGAAGGAGGGAAAAGCGTACTTCTGAAAAGGATCCGCTCCTCGGGGAGGTTTCCCTGCCATAGCGCTCCATATCCGGTATGACCGTATCGAGAGCCTTCAATCCCAGTTCCTTGAAAAGAAGTCCGTACTGATAGGACAGCCTTTTGGATACACGCCCGTCCATCCGGTTCCAGAACATACGGATTTCCTTCAAGGGCATGTCCGGATTCTGCTGTATGAAGTCTTTCAGGGCCAATAAGAAGGAAAGGCTGCTTTGCATCACCATACGGTCCTGTATGATCGGGGTGAACACATAGTCCATATTGACAATCGTCTTAATGACTCCAGGCGAGTTCACCGTTCCCGGAAGATCAAAAAAGAGAATGTCACACCCACCTGTCAAGGGAAGTGCCGTCTGCAGTTCCTTGCCCGGAACGCTGGTAAGGACAGGATACGCCTTTTTGCCCGTCCGGTCGAACTGTCCGCACAACATACGCTGGAGATTCACGTTCTTTTCCACATTTTGGGTATCCCGACTGCGCAGCGCCTTGATACTGAACTGGGGATAGTCGCAATCTATAACCGCGACATTCTTTCCCTTCACGTAGTGGAAATAACTGGCAAGCAGCACCGTCATGGTGGACTTGCCCACACCGCCCTTCTGACTGCTCATGGCGACAAAGACACATCGTTTGCTCATAGGCTTCCGAATGATTGGTTAATAATCGTTTTGTTGTCCCGTCCTTTTTTAATCACGCCGGCTCCTTTGTACCGATGGTTTCCCATATCATGAAACTGTCATGTCATCTCGAAAACATTCCCGCCCCGCCGGTCCAAAGCCGTGCCGGAAGAATGCAGGAAGGCTGTCTGCCGGTACCGTACCATTTTCACGGGGTCCCGACATTTCCGGAGCTTGTCATGAGAAACTCTCATACTTGCAATACGATCTTCCATTTTCCTCTTGACATATTGACATAACATCATGATGGAATGTCAATAGCAGGAACTGTCGGAGCGCCGACATGGGGATATTCCGGTGACCGGGCATGACACCGTTTTTATATCCCGTTGCAAAAGTATGGCAGATGCCGCCAAATCCGGCTTTGGTGACATCAGATGTCATCAGATGTCACCAGATGTCCGGATACGAAACAAAATTTGATCAGAAAAACCTCTTTTTGTGTAAACGTTGCATGGCAATCCGAATTTATGAGGATTCTCTGTTCAAGCGAACAGAGCAAGTTGTGTCCCTTGTCCGACAAAAAAGTCTTTTGTCGGACAAGGATCAACTTGCCCGCCCCAAGGGCGGTAAGTATTCGATAAACTCCCTCGTATATTGGGTAACGTATGTTCATAATGTCGTTTATTCATTTTATCGTTCTATGATTTATTGTTACATCAATTCAACCCAAAGATGTGCGGGTTCTATAGTAATTGATATTATCCCTACTAATGGAGCGGATAAAGGAAGTTTTTCCCCTTTGCCCCTTATTTTCCTGTGACAAATGTGATAAAGCGATATTTTTATCCCTACTTTCCCGCCATAATTGGTATAAAAGGGTATTCTTTCCCTTATTTTCCCTATTTATCGGGGATAATGAAGATAAAAACGGCACTTTATTCCCTATTTTCCCGTCTTGATTGGCATAAAACGGTAGTTTTCCCGTGTTTAGGCGAGATTTACGAAGGTATCAGGAGTCTTTCTTGGGAGATTCCGGTGACGTAACGGATAATATCTTGCCCTTGGATAACAGATTGTCAGGTAACAATTCGGCCAGATCCATCGAGTAGTCATCGTCATAATCATGTATATGTTCAAGGAAGTAGATCAGCCACGTGCGGAAGTCAGCCCCGGCAGCCTTGCAGCAGCCGAAGAACGAGTAGAGCACCGCCGCATCTTCAGCGGCATCATTATTGCCACAGAACAGGTAATTACGTCTGCCGCACGCGACAGGCCGCACTTTATTTTCTATCTCGTTATTATCCGGTCTGTAACGACCGTCCAGATGGTACCTGGAGAGTTTGTCGAACCTTCCGTATGTATATTTTATGGCTTTTCCGATCGGACTGTCTTTCATTACTTTGGGATATTCATTGACCAGCCATTTCTCGAAGCGCACAAGTATGGGATATGCAAGACGTGCCCTAAGTTCAGCCCCCTCTGTTCGTAAGTCAGGCGTTCATCGTCAGCCTTACGCTCCACGTCATAAAGCAACTGTATCTGTGCGAGCGCATAGTCGGCACGCTGCATGTCATTCTTTCTTGCCTCCCAAAATGTCTGCGTGCATGGGCCCAACAGCCAAGAAGGATAATACCTTTCTTGGCGTCCAGCATCTCGTACCTTTCGTATCCGTCCGTCTGTATGGCTCCCCGGAACTTGCCGAAGAGTTTCAGCACCACCTTTCCACTTCGGGAACCCTTGTCATAGTAAAAGAACTGACGTCCGGTCATGACACTGCGCACAAGCCAGATATAACCTTTGACCGTCTTGTGTCTCTCGTCATTCATCACGGGATTGTCGTTTCATCCGACTGTATGTAGTCAGTCTGCATCACCAGCTCCCATAATCGGAAGTAAAGGGGCCTTAGCAAATCCGCCACATCCTTGAACCAGTCGTTGACCGTTGACGCGGGGAGATGTACCCCCACACGTTTGAACTGTTCCAGTTGCCTGTGGAACGGTATGTGATCCACATATTTCCCTATCATCATGTCTGCCAGCAATGAGGCAGAGGCATAGCTCTTTGCTATTGGCATGACGGGAAGCGGGCCGGTCTTGAACTCGTTTGTACCCTTCCGTTTGGCTGTATGGCGCACTATCCTGCGGATATAGAACTTCTCGGGCTCGTGCATAAGGATCTCGGTCACTTCCTCTCCGGGAAGGAGCGTCCACTCTTCGGATTATACCCTTCGGGATATATATGGACCACCTCACGCTCAAGATTCTCCGGAAGGGATTTTCTCGCAGGATGCTGCTTCCCCGCTTTTTACGGGCGATGATCGCTTCTCTGGTAGCCTTCAACTCCTTTTCTGCTTCTTCTGCGGCTTCAGCCTCCTGGGGAAGCATGTCAAAGCCTTCAAAATCCAGCCAGCGGTCCTGGGCGTCAGCATCCTTGTCAGACAATAAAGCCTCATACACCTCTTTGTCCGCAGCTTTAAGGGGCTGCGTGGACACCATCTCCTTCAACCGGCTGTTTTCTCTATACAGACAGTCGCATTTGTGCATGAGATCCTTTATCAGTAATTCCTTATCGGTTGGCATAATCGTTTAAATATGATGCTAAGATACTAAAAAACAGCCGGAATACGGCATTGTATATGTTATAATTTGTTACAACTACCACCCATGGAAACCACTCCTTTTATAACGCCTGACCTTGCTGCCGTCCATTCCTTGAACCATCATCACAAGGTCATTCCAGAAGGTTTCAATCGCTTTAATCCGACCTTCCTCCGTATTTATGACCGGCAGATGGAAGTGCCCATGTTCCAGCCTCATATGGTATACCAGACCACCATATTCCATATGGAGGATTTTCATACAGGTACAATTCGCATTGATAAAAATGAAAGCGTCACCGTCCCGTACATTCTTTCCCATCTGGTTGGTCACGATGCCGCTAAGCGTATAAAAACTCTTACGCATGTCTGTCGGATACGGGTAAAGATAATATCTGTTGGATTCATTCAAAGAAAACATAGGCTAACGGTTTGAATTCAAAAATATCAGGGTTTGCAATACCTCCGGTGACAAAGGGCTGTTCAAGCGGACTGTGACGCCATTGGGATAGGAGATCTCACATAGCGGCTGGGGAATTGGCGACGGGCTGACCGGAGGGGCAGACAGCAGGGATTTCTCCTTATGGGGAAGACTGACCTGGCCCTTACTGTTTACCTTTACCGGGATAAAGCCGCCTTTGCGCAACAGCTTGGAACGCCACTCGTAGAAACGTTTGGGACGAATACATTCATTCGAACAAAAATCCATAACTGACAGTCCGCTCGACTTGAAACGGGAATAAATAGATTCAAAATCTTCCATGGTCCATTGATGTGACATAACAATTGAGCTTTTTTACTTTGATTACAAAAGTAATATCACATTTTCTGCGTTTCCCGTTTCAGTTCTTTGGAATGACGTTCACGGAAAAATTCGGCCAACGGCAGGATGTCTTCCGGACACTCCGCCAACGACGGCTGCCGAATCTCGAACTCGTTCAGCCGGTGGTAGAGGTCTTCCTGAAACGTCCTCCCGGATGGCCAGTTGCATATCCTCGTTCGTGGCGGCAATTATCCGCACATCGGCTGTCCGTTCCCTGCCGCCTACCGGAGCATAGGTATTCTCCTGCAATGCCCGCAGGAGCAAGGACTGTATCTCGTAGGACATCGTCCTATTTCGTCTAAAACAGCGTGCCGCCTTTCGCCATGTCGAAATATCCGATTTTGGGGCTGTCGGCACCGGTAAACGACCCTTTCCCGTGCCCGAAGAAGAGCGAGGCGGCTAATTCACGCGGTAACGCCCCGCAGTTTACCGCGACGAACGGCATATTCCATCGTTCGCTGTTGTTATGGATGGTTTGTGCTATCGACTCTTTTACCGGTTCCGTTGGCACCGAGAATCATTACCGACATATCGGACGGAGCAACCAGCCTGGCAAACTTTTTCCGCTTGCAGAATCCTGGGGCTTGTACGGTGAAACAGCACCTTCTCTTTCCTGCGCACCGTAGCCACTGGACGGAACACATCTTCCGCCAACTCCAGCAGATGCTCCCGGTGTACCGGTTTGGGCAGGTAATCCCTGGCTCGGAGCTTGATGGTGCGCACCACATCCGAAACGGAAACATATTCCGTGGTCAGGATGAACGGGATGTCCTTCCTTTCCTTGCACAGCCATTCCAGAAGGGAAATGCCGTTTCCCCTCCGGTAACCGCACATCCGACAATATCAGGTCGAACTGCGTTCTGCGCGTATCAACGAGCGTGCTATCGTCTCGTTCATGGCCGTCACGGCATCATAACCCGCCTGTGAGCCAGTCTTTCTGCATCTGTGACAAACCGACGTTGTCCTCAA